>Ga0209149_1000040_pt1 | contig 75451 bp, 64 predicted proteins | sample WorMetTyACAVOLI2_FD_187423 | JGI IMG/M metagenome (GOLD analysis project Ga0209149, IMG submission 187423) | Marine gutless worms symbiont microbial communities from Max Planck institute for Marine Microbiology, Germany - Olavius algarvensis... ... | reverse complement strand
GGTTAGGGGTTAATCTATTGTTGTTAAAAGAATTAGGGGAAGAAGCAACCTATTACTATCATCCGGACCATCTGGGGAGCGTATCTGTCGTATCCAACCACAGGGGAGAGCCCTATGAGAGGGTGGAATACCTGCCCTTCGGGGAGATATGGATTGAAGAGACCGATCCTGCCACAGGCTACATACCCTTCAGGTTCACCTCGAAGGAGCTAGATGAGGAGACCGGCCTCTACTACTACGGGGCGCGCTACTACGAGCCTGCCACCTCCCGATGGATGAGCGCGGACCCTGCCGGATTCGAGTTGGTTAATCCAGAAAATAATGAACAGCTTATTATCTCTGGATCAAATTGGTATAGTTATACAGAGAACAATCCCGTCAAGTATAACGATCCTAGGGGGGGCGTACCTGTTCTTGTGATTTCTGCAGCTATTGGTGGTGCGCCGGCGGCGCTATAGGTGCTGCTAGCGGTGTGGCTAGTGCTGTTGCGCAAGGCAATACCTCTGCCCGTGAAATAATAGGTGGAGCTGTTGGCGGTCCGATAAGCGGTGCCGTTACAGGTGCCCTTATCGGCAGTGGTGTTGGGATAGTTGCGATTGCTGGGGGTAGTACCGCCGGAGGAGCTGCTGGAAGTGTTGCGGAAAACTTGATTGCTGAAGGTGCAGAAAATCTTGATGCTAAAACTGTGGCAATAGATGCCGCTATTGATGGGGGGATTTCGGGTGCGGCAAGTATCGCAGGTGTTGCCGCAGGTAAAGCTCTTAAATCTGTGACAAAACTTCGTACTGCTTCCAAAGCACTAGCTGCCAAAATACTAGTTGAAACTACTTTGGGTACTGGTTCCGACATTGTACAAGATAAAGTGAACCCACCGTCGTCTTCTGACTCAGGTAGAGCTGGATTTGATTCTGCACAAGATAATGTGAACCCGCAGCAGTCTGACCGAAAATACCCTATAGTTAATAGTCCTCCTTCGCATTGTCCCAAGGATTATTCTAATGATGACTGAGGAAACTAAGGAGAAGGTGATTCTGCTCATCGGAATAATCACGCCATTCGTGGTAATGTTAATGTATCCCCTAGTTTTGCTTAGCAGAGTTAACAATTCTCTATATGATTTCGTGAGTAGCTTCTGGACACTGTTTGGAATCATCGCACTTGTGTACTTTGGAATTTCTTTTGCATTCCTTACAAGGAGAGAGAACAAATTCCTGAGCAATGTGTATGTCAAGATAGTTGTAGCCCTTATTTACTACATGTCTTGGTTTTTTTTTATGAGACAGTATTATTCATTTCGTGAAAGAAATATCACCATTCCATCTTGGTGGGATTGGGGAGTAACTATAGGAGGTCTTCTAAGCTTATTTTTTGGAGGATATTTGGCAAAAATTAAAGGAAGAAATCGCAAATGGTTAAACGATATTGAAGAGCTCATTGCTTTAACCGTTCCTCCTCTAGCAGCACCTCTGCTTGTTTCTATTTGGTACGAGGGTACTGTGCTATTTTGGCAATTTTTCGGTGTGGGGTGATCTATGTGTTTGTTTCTGAAAAAGCATAGTGATATCTGGTAATGCACTAGACTCTCGTTAGAAATTCCATCAAAGAAAAGCAATTCCCGACCATTGCAAACACCAGCCTCCTGTCTTGTCCCTTATAGACCCCGCCAGGTCCGTCCCTTCGCCTTCCCTGGCTTTGGTCCTAAACAGAATACAAGTTATTTGCAGTAAGCCATCCTGGCTACTGTTCGCTTCGCCTTCGCCAAATAACTAGTATTCTGTTCACCTGGCTGAGGGGTGGCCGGAAGGCTTTGGACCTGGGCAAAGTGGAGGAATGCGCAAGGACTACTCTGTCATCGAGGCTACCAACTGGTATTCATATGCGAACAACAATCCAGTAAGGTATGTGGACCCGACGGGGATGGAGGCAGAAGACGGGCTTAGCTCAAAGTCGCCTGGATTGGAGCATCCAGTCTGGAGATTTGGTCCGAATACCCCGATAAATATGCCTGATAGATTGCCCGCATACCATCCTTCAAAGGGCCCGACGTTTCGCAAGCACACGGCGCCGGAGGCGCTGCTGTGCCTTGTGAACCGCCTTCTGAACCTAATAAATGGCCTATAGTACTTTTGATATAATAGGCAAAATTTGGGCTTCACCAGTTACCTTGTCTGCTGCTCTCGTTGGCTTGATACTAGTGGGATTGAGTAGATTGATATATGGTGAAGGAAAGATTACCATTTCCAACAATGCGATAAACTTCATAACATCTTTTAATCTTGGTGGTGCCATCACCTTTGGTAATACTGTGATTTATGCCATGAAGGGGGAAGGGCCCTTGGGTATTCTATTCTTTATACCCTATCTACTCTCTTGGGGGTAAGTGGAAACCAAGTCCAATGGAGCATGCTGCGGATAATTATTCTGAAAGTAATGGATGAGGATGGCTGGTTTTGGAGCAAAAGCAGGAGGTAGAAATGAGAGACATGACTGTGGGCAAAGTACTTTGCTTGGGATTCTTGGTTCTAACTCTTCTGGGTATTGATTGATTAATCCCAACAGAGCAGGCTACTCAGTCATCGAGGCTACCAACTGGTATTCATATGTGAACAACAACCCAGTAAGGTATGTAGACCCGGCGGGGATGGAGGCTCATATATTCTCTATTCCTGTTGTTATCAAAAAACTTCGTCATCTATTCATTGGTGTACAAGATTCCGATGGGAAAAATACAACCAGAGGGTTATACCTTGATGATCGGGGTAAAGCAGCTATTGATTTTGCGACTGGAGATACTCAAGGTTCAGAGGTTAGAATCGATGATTCCGTTGAACTCGAAGTGACTACGAAATTTTTTTTAATGACGAAAAACTGCCACCTGGCGTAAAGAACGAAGGAATTATTAACCCTCCACACGGCATGCCTTGATATGCGCTCGACAATACTGTGCTTGAGCATGCAGACAGCAATCTGTTAGATGAAATCTCGTATTATGCTACTCGAGGCTCGAATAGTAACTCCTATGTGGATGATGTTATGGTACGACATTCTTCTTCAGATAATGGGGAGGATCTAACAGAAAGAAAACAGGTCGGGTGCTTGAAAGGAAGACGTGGGATGCAATGCCTGAACTTCTTGAAAATCCAAAAGCAAAAAGTCGGCGATCACAGCGCTGAAAAGAGAGGGATAAGAAATGCTTGGATCATCAAACAGAAAATCCTATAATTAGCCCAGGAAAAAAATAAATCAAGGGATAAAGATGTGAGATCTGAAAAAATCTCGAGTGATTTGGCGCTAGAAATCGGGCAGGACTTGTCTCCCGAGGAGTTTCTTACGATAACGAAACACTTTTTTGCGTGCTTGGATCAAGTCGCGAAGTCTGTTTTGCCTGTCAAGCAAAAGATTGAATGGAAGGTCCAGGTGAACAAAGGCAGCAATATCCTTAATGCAATAGCATCAGGTGTGACACAAGAAAGTATTGAATCAGTTTGCGACAGAATGAAATTCCTCTTGGCGGAATCAACCGGCGCCAAGGTCAATAAATCTGCAATTGAACACTTGGACAAGCTTTCGAATTTGACTAACAAGGGTACCCTATTGAAATTTTGGATTAAGGGCCAGCCTAGAAATTTGAAACCCAGAATTAAACAAAAAAAACAGCGCACTGGCTATGAAGACTATGGCACCGTTGAGGGATGGTTAACGAGCATCCAGGACTATAACAAGCGCGGAAACCAGTACCATGACAAGCTCAAAATCCAGATCGATAACGATCTGCTTAATCAATTAATTAGGTGCGACCTAGAAGAAGAACTCCTTGAAGATGCAATGAAGTACTTCCGCAAGCGCGTTGAAGTATACGGTTTGATTCGCTATCAAGAAGATGGTACAATTATCAGTGTGAAAGCCGACCAAATCGAAGTATTTCCCGATGACAGCGAATTGCCAGCCCCTGATGAAGTACGGGGAATTCTTAAAAACTATTCATGAGATTTTGCTACTGGGATAGCAATGTTTTCCTCAGCTTTTTCAGTGGGGAATCGGGAAAAGTGGACCTATGTGAAGCAACGTTGGAACAGGCCAAGACCAAAGAGATTGGCATATTGACATCAGCATTAACGTTGGCAGAAGTGCTATGGATACCAGGCAAAGATAAGATACCGAAAGAAGACTCCAAAAAGATACAATCATTTTTCCGGAACCCTTATATCAGTGTAGCCACCCTGGACCGCAGGACAGCCATGAAAGCCCAGGATTTAGTCTGGTATGAAGGAATACGCTCGAAAGACGCTATCCATGTTGCCACTGCCGTCCTCAATCAGGCAGTTGTAATGGAAACTTTCGACGAGGATTTGATTAAAAAATCAGGGAAAATTGTAAACTCGCCTCTTGAAATCCGTAGGCCACTCAAACAGAAAAACCTTTTCACCTTCACTTAATTTTTCGCCGCCGATAGTCGCCGTGATGAGAAATGAACCACATTGTAACTTTGCACGCAAAATGAGAAAAACGGGAGCATCACCCACTAAAATCGGCGCAATTTGCCTGGTATTTTCGTTCTGTTAGAAACCGTTTTTAGAGGCCGTCATTCCTTTCCCCCCCAGAGGACTTTCAGCCGGTGAAGTCGGTCAGGTGGTGTTTTCAGGAAAATCAGTTTGTTGTGGCACATCTCGCAGCGTTTGACGATAGGTTTTCCATGCAGTTCTGTTGTCGACGGATAGTCCGGCAGCATTGCGCAGTCACTCTTCATAAGCAGTTCATCCCTCTTCTCATCTTGCTCGTCTTTCTTATCACCGCGCTCGGAACAACCCATCCATTCGACTGCCATACGGCCTCAGAGTCTGGCGGCATCTTAAGTGATTGAGAGTTGAATCCAGGCTTTCCCCGAGAGCCAGTTTCCTAAGATTTCCCGTGGACTTCTCCCATGCCGGCGTGTTGATATAGTCACCCTTTATCAAGTATTTACCATTCTCCCATTGCGTCCTCTGATTGTCACCTGCGCTTATGAGATTAGCTTCCGTCTCCGCTACAGTCAGTCTTGCGCCTGAGGCACATCCTACATGTATCTGTGCTTCATCCGGATATTCAATCGAATTATCAGGCTTATCCTGTTCCGCACAGGATGAGGATTCTTGTGACAGTGTTGTTACTTGTTACTGCATACATAGCTAATTCCTTTCATATTCATTCTTGTTTCCATCAAGCTGTTCTTTCCCAGATGCGGAAGGTTCTATTGCGAGGACGGGTTTCAGCAGCATAGCGTCCACGTTCGGTTGGCCAGTTGAAGCTGTGTGTGGGGTCCCGAGGCTCCACGATTTCTACCACCGCCTTCGGAATTGAAAACCGTTCTGATAAATGCGTGAGTGTGCGTTCCCACTGCACCTTCCTGAATACCCGATTCAAATGCGGAAGCCCGGCCACCCGGAGTTCTGAAGAACACCCCCCATCGTTTTCGAATTGTGCTTCCCAAGGTCCCGCTCATCCCCTGGCTCCGGTCTTAAAAGAACACTGGATTATTTGCAGCAGCCATCCTCACCTTCCAGCTTCAATTTAGGCAAAAATAACCCAGTGTTCACTTGGCTGGGAATAACTCCCAGGCGAGATGGACAGTCTAGTCGCAGGAGTCAGGGATTGAAGCAGGGGCAGTACTGTGATCCATTTCGACTCTTGGTTTACCGCCACCTGAGGATGGGATTGAATATCGTTACTCCAGGCATATCTTCATCGGCTCAAAGAGGCTGAGTTTACTGTCCTTCACCCGAATTCTGGACCGGCGAACAGTAGAATTTTCTCGCCTCTCTAAAGTGGCGCAAAGTCGTGTCGCGTCTGGTCATTAAGGCTGTTGTGGCGGCCTATACCGATTGTAATTCTGGAGTCACAATTCGATCTTCTCAACGCACGCCTTCCAAGGACAAGAACCAATTCACATTCAGGCATCATCCCGAAGTGATCCGTTGAATCTTTCGATAATTCCCTTATCTGTTTAATCCTTATCTGGCAGCCCCTTTCCTTTTCGATTTCTTTCAGGGTATCGATGACATCGAGTCCTGTGAGTTTTGTCCCGACCTTAATAGTCAGGACTTCTCGACTAGAAGTATCCACTACAGTTAAGGCCCCGATTCGGCATCCATGAAGAGCGCATCCGAGTTTAAATTCATGCCCACACCTCGTTTAACTCAGTGCCTTCTCTTTCCGGTGAGCGATGTTCAGGGTTGACTCGACGCCTGGGGTGCTTGTTCCACAGAGAGTATCCTTGCTCCCTGTAGATGTGTCTACACGCTTATGGTTAGCGCAGAGAAGAGAGTAGTAGTAGTCTTCGGGTGGCGAAGCAGTGTGTAGACGCGCGCGCGCGTGGAGAGCCATATCCAACACGGGTCTCTACGATTTCCTATCATCTGTATAATCAGTGCTGTATCGTCCCGATTGTTGCGAATTGGTAGTAATAGGTTGATCGGCTGATCCCCACTACTTGGCAGATTCGCCGGGCACTGGGTCGAACACAGTGTATTGACTTAAGCAAAAAGGATCATTATTCCTAGTAGAAGTATGCAGCAAATCCTTGTCTGGACTCTTTTTTTTCTCGGCCTCGCGTTGATTTTTCGAACCTTGATTAGCGCGGTTTCGAGGTGGAGAAGGAGTAATAGACGAAAAAAGCTGAGGCGAAAGTCGATGAGAGCCGGTAATTCCGATGAAACATCTCCGCCGCGAGAAAATTAGATTCATCGAAGCCTGCAGCTAACACTCCCTTATAAGGTTTCCACGTCAATACTTGCACCAGATGCAAGCTTGGCTGGCCGGCAGAGAGCACCAGGAAGCCAGGGTTGAATGGGGAACTCCTTGATAACGCCGCTTAAGCTCGACGAAAGCCTCAGGAGACCCCCTTGATTCTGTGAGACAGCGCCTGTTTGAGAAAGCGCTGAGGCGTAAATCAAGCGGCTTTTCGGAGTTTTAGCAATATTGACTTGAAACAAGCATGGTGGAGCTGGATAATTCTGAGAACTTTGTTTTAGATGCTCTCAGCATCCTATTCGTGGGGTGTTCCCTTCAAAAGATTGTGCAGGCTTTACGAAAAAACAAGGAATTCAGTTTAGGAGGAAGATGAATTGATTAGTGATTGGGGTCCGATACTTAAATCCCTCAAGAAGGATATACTTGAAATTTGGAGGGAGCTTTGACTCCTCCAGCTTGAGGAATCAAGTTCAAAAACTTGAAACTGCGAGCACTCAGCCAGGATTCTGGGATAACCATGATGAGGCTGAGAAAACGATGGCGCAAATCAAGCAAATAAAGAACAAATATGAGCCATGGGAGGAACTGATAAGACAAGAGGAAGATGCCCAGGCTCTCCTGTCCTTGGTCCAAGAAGCGGGAGACGAGAGCATGGAAGTCGAACTTCGCGAGACAATTGGCAGCCTAAATGAGTCGTATGAGAAACTGAAAACTTTGCAGTTGCTAGGCGAAGAAAATGATTCAGCATCAGCATTCGTTACCATACATGCTGGTGCCGGAGGCACCGAATCCTGCGACTGGGCGGCCATGCTTTACCGTATGTATGGACGCTGGGTTGTTGACCGGGGTTTCAAAATGACAATGCTGGACATACAAGAAGCTGATGGAGGTATCAAGTCAGTAGATGTTCAAATCGATGGCGATTTTGCTCACGGACTCTTAAAGGGCGAAGGCGGAATACACCGCTTGGTTCGGATTAGTCCTTTTGATTCTTCGAGGCGGCGACACACTTCTTTCGCCTCTGTTTATATTTCACCTGTTTTCGAGGATGACATCGAAATTGAAGTGAAGAGTGAGGATATCAGGGTGGACACCTACAGGGCTTCCGGTGCAGGAGGACAGCATGTGAACAAAACTTCCAGCGCGGTGAGGATGACGCACCTGAAAACAGGTATTATAGCGCAGTGCCAAAATGAACGGAGTCAACTGAAAAATCGTGCGACTGCAATTAAGGTTTTGAAATCGAGACTCTACGAGTACTACCGTCAAAAACGAGACGAAAAGCGGGCTTCAAGTGCGGCAAAGAAAATGGACATTGGCTGGGGCAATCAGATAAGATCTTATGTTTTTCACCCCTATACAATGGTGAAAGACCTAAGAACACGTCACGAGAACAGAAATGTACAGGCTGTGATGGATGGTAATTTGAATCCTTTTATCGAGTCTTATCTTCGTTGGCGAATAGGCAAAACGGATGATGCTTGAGTTTCGGTTTTCAATCCCACTAATTCTGCTAGCTAGCTTTGCGTTCGCTGATGAGACTGCCAGCAAGAGAGAAGCACAGTTTACCCAGGAAGATTGGAGGGTGGCCATAAGCTCATTCGAGATCGAAAATGGAGAGGAGGAAATCTCTACTCTTATCCCGCGTCTGGTATATGACGAGATTTCAACCTTGAAACAACACGTAATCAGCAAAACAGAGCAAAACCTAATCGCGAGGGAAATCCTCGATATAAAGGAATCGGAGGTTTTATTTGAACTTTCAAAGCTCCTTCAAAGTAGAGATGATTTATTGTTCGATCTGAATCGCAGCCTTGTTACTTTGAATGAACTTGAAAAGAAAATTCAGACCAAAAATACTGAACTCTCTTATTGGCGCACGTATCCTCCTCGTCAAATCAGTATGCCTGACAGTATTCCCATAGTGTTTCCTGAGGCACCAAATAAGGAATTGCTATGGGATATGAATACTGTCTCGCCAAGAATGTACCGCCAATCCAACAAGTTGGATATACTGATATTTGGCACTGTAACTAGGGTGGGTGACTATTATGGGATTAGAGTTTCCGTTCTTGAACGTTCCGGGGAGTCAGTGGTTTGGGAGGGAGCAAGCACGGATGAAGATTTTGTGAAGGTATCCAAAGAAATTTCTGCGCGTTTGAGGGAGCTTATACTGGGGCGGCAATGGGCATCTCTAACGGTTCAAACTGAGCCATCGGATGCCATTATCACTGTCAACCGAAGTGGAAGCGCCATTGGTTATTGGTCGGATTCCAGCTTACTGCCCGGTGATTTCTCACTTGAAATCTCCGCCATTGGTTATAAGCCGAAAATCATAAACGATACTCTGAGAGCTAACGAAACTAGATTTATAGAAATAGAGCTGGAGCAATCCGACTCGCCCCAAATACTGATTAGAACTATACCCACAGGCGCAAATTTAAGACTTGGCAATATTTGGATTGGGAAAACTCCTGTGGCGATAGACGCCCCAAGCGAAACCCTTGTCTTAACAGTCGAGAAAGATGGGTACAAAAAGAGAATAATCCCCTTGTATCCCGACATGGGAAGCCTCACCATTCCTCTTGATTTGGCTGTTGCCGATCCAATGGAGGAACTCGACAATGCCAAGAAGAAACTCTATAACTCAATCGCGTTGTTTTCATTTTCGCTTGCTCCGACTGTAATCCTTATTGGCGTCTCTAGAAATTATGCAAATGAAACTGTCTTATACAGTTCAGGGACTGAAAACTATCACAGGGCCTATGAGCAGTATCTCTATGCCTATGGTTTCATGTGGGGTTCAATCACCATAAACGTTGTGCTGCTAAGCAATGTCCTTATCAAGATTGCACGATACTTCAAAACAGTGGAATCCCTTCCCTACTAATGCGGATTGCCTATGCTCCGGAAAAAATGTGTGTTGGAAAGAGCAGTAGTTGGGTATCTGTTTTCAGTAATGGACAAACCATCCCAACCAAATAAGCTATAACGCTGTATGTACAAGAAATCGGTGGAAAGTAGAAACAGGAAACTCATGCCGAGTCTGGGGAGGAAGTTGATGGATCTCTTCGCTCGAGGACGTTGGATCTGCGAATAGGTTCTACGATGGACAAATTGCAGGGTGGTTTTGGAGCCTTTAAAGCCGCGGGCCTGGCAGACGAACCAGGGGATATTGAGTGGAATCTCAAATTGGGATGTGAAACATCTGGTTGATGGCTGTGTGAAGCGAAGCCATGGGTCGATTTCTGGCACGGTATGACACGAGAGACTCTTAATAGCCTGCGCGGCGAAACGAATGCACAAAAAAGGCTAGTTCAGAGAACTAATCGATAGAATTTGCAAGACAAAACTCGGCAATGACGATGTGTACAAAAAATACTGGCAATCAACGCAGTTACCAGATAAAATGGGACGCGTCAGTCCGAAATATTTTGCGAAGCAATCAGCATAGACACAGTGATTATGACAAAGTATGATTCTTCGGCCAAGGGAGGCGTGATAGCTGCGATTAGTCAAGGTTTGAACCTTCCGTTCGCATAACTTGGAAAGGAAGAGAAATTGAATGATTTGGTTGCATTCGATCCAAACTCATATTTTGATGAACTGTTTGCTGATGAGTTATGTTCAAGAAAATAATTGCAGTGTTTAACTCGATTTTCTGTTTACGAATTTCGTTAACGAAGTTATGCGGAATAGTTGTGCTTGCAGTGCCGGCATCTAGTATAGGTGGATTAGAGTGGTATGAAAGTTCTCCAAGCGGGATGCCGGAATCCCCCACCGATGGACTTGCTGTCGAGGGTTGGACTTTGTCGATTGAATACGCTGATGATACCGAAACGCAAACTCTGTATCTAAACGGCGTGGAACAATCATCCCGCGTATTAATGCGGAAAAATGGGAAGCTTATTAACAGCGAAGAGTTTGATGCACAGGGAAATCTGCTAAACAAGTCTGTATATGTCTATGATGTCGATGGAAGTCCGCGCGCTATTTACTTTAGTGAAGATACGAAATCTATCCCCCATGTGATTTCTGATATGGTTTTAACCACCGATTACGAGAACAGACGCCATTTGGAAGGTTTTGAGGATAGTTGGCGTATAACAAGCATGGACTCAAATGGAAGACGAAGCACGCTGAGAATCATAGACTCCGATGAAATAGTTGGAGAGACAAAATGGATTCGTGACTCAGCGGGAAATCTTTTGGAAGAGCTCATTATAAGGGATACGAAGGAACATCGCATACAATACGATTCCAAGGCCAGAATGACGAAAGAGGAAATTCTGGACAATGGCGCGCCAGTATTGCTGCGCAACTATTTTTGGGAAGGAGATAACCTTGTTCGAGTGGAGGAACGAGGTAACGGCGCAGTTGAAATTAAGGACAGTGTTTGGTTGGGTGATCGAATCATTGAAGAAACTACCACAATCAATGGCGTGATAAGCGTGGAACTTGTTTGGAAAAATCCAAACGAAAAAGTTGAAACTCTGTATAGGAATGGGAAACCCTTCGTCCGTGTGCATTGGGAAGATGGCCGCAAAATCAAGGAGGAGTTCATAGGCGATCACGGAGTCATTCGTGAACGAGAAGAAGATTTGTGACGCTCTTATCAGGTTGGCGATTTTGGATATCCAGAAGATTTCTTACCGGTCGTCACGGCGGTAGAGGTCGAGTGGTGTTTATTTTTTCGGTCACTCTGATAGGAGTGGGCGTAGCAACACTCAATACGGTGCTTGCCGTGATGAATGGGCTTCAGCAGGGTTATATTCGAAGCATTCTGGAGATTGGCTCCTATCACTTGCGCTGGTCGCCGAAACCCGGGGTTAACTATGAATCCATGGAACTGCTCGATGTGGCAAACACGATTTCAAATAACGAAGAAGTACTCCTGGCTGTTGAATTTCGCGAGGGGCAGACGATGCTTACCGGGATACGCTCAAATCCATCGGGTTCACTGATTCGAGGTGTGCCGTATTCTTTGTATGAAGATGATTTGGCTCTCGCGAAATTGATGGATATCGTAGCTGGCGATTTCGACTTAGCTGGTAATGGGATTGTAATCGGCTTAGGGTTGGCGCGAAAACTGGGCTTGATGCCCGGCGGCGAGGTGCTTGCGCTAGATCTCGGCGAAGCGGGAATGTCTCCTGGAGAGATTGTGCTTGAAGTTAGGGGAATATTTAAATGTGCTTATAGAGAATATGAGGCATCGATGGCCTTTGTCTCATTGGAGACTGCTGAAAAATTGTTTGGATATGCGATTCCCGAACTTGGCATCAAACTCAAGCGGCCTGAGCGGGATAGGGTGGTGATGAGTAGTCTGAAGACTGCTCTGGGCGAACATGGCGAGACACTTAGCTCTTGGCGCGATAGCAATCGCTCGTTTTTTGGAGCCTTGCGTACTGAGAAGTTGCTGATGCTTCTCTTGCTGACACTGATTTTCGTTGTCGTTGCGGTAAACATCGATCATTCATTGCGACGTATGGCCACCGAAAGAATTGAAGATATTTCCATCATCAAGGCAATGGGTGCAAGTCCGCAAGATATCAGAAACATATTTTTGAGACAGGGCCTGATTATCGGCGGTTTTGGAGGAATCATCGGAAGCATTCTAGGTGTGTTAATCGGCGCCAACGTCGACCACATCATATCCGCGGCTGAGCAAATTACATTTTTCTTCTCGGCTTTTTTTGCCTTGGAAGGTGTTACACCACCCACAGTGGGAGCTTTTTTCAAGAGTTCTGAGGTGATGATTCGGGATGTGCTTACTATACTTTCTACTGCAGTACTGATGTCATTACTCGCGGCGATTCGCGCGGCGTCTCAAGCGGCTTCAAGGAAACCGGCGGAGGTGCTGCGAAGTGAGTGAGCAGGGAATTTGGGTTGAAAGTGTTTACAAAACCTACCTTTCGGGTTCGGAGGAAATCAAGGTTTTGAGAAATGCAAATCTGCGGGCTTCGATAGGGGAGAGCGTTGCGGTTGTAGGGGCATCCGGCTGCGGGAAAAGTACTCTCTTAAATCTTATCGGCGGCCTGGACAGGTTGGATTCGGGATTTATACGCGCTTGCGGCTACGAAGTGGATAAGCTAAACGAAAAGGGACTAACTGCTTATCGATCCAAAGGAGTGGGTTTTGTATTCCAGTTTCACTACTTACTAAAAGATTTTACGGCTCTGGAAAATGTTATGCTACCCGCACTTATGGCGGGTATTGCGAATCGAGAAGCCAAAAAGGATGCAGAGGTGTTATTGGAACGGGTTAGAATGGGCGATCGTGCTCCCCATTTTCCGGCACAGCTTTCCGGTGGAGAGCGACAGAGAGTTGCACTCGCGAGAGCTTTAATCAATAATCCCAGTCTGGTGCTTGCGGATGAACCCACTGGCAATCTGGACGAGTATCACAAAAGCATTGTTTCAAATTTGCTTTTTTCAGAAACAGCGGAATCTGGGAAGATGTTGATACTGGTTACTCATTCACAAGACCTGGCATCGAGGGCGGATCGTTGCCTGCGTTTGAGTGAGGGACGACTGGTTCAGATATGAGTGGCCCCGTATTTGTCGCCAAACGGTTTTTTTTTCGACAGCACCGAGAGCGTGGTCATGGGCATCCGTTAATTGGAGCCTCCTTGGGGATTGCCTTGTCTCTTATTCCTCTTATTACCGTCGATCATGTTGTTGATGCGATGATTGAAAGCATTGTCGCCCGATACCGTGAAACATCAACCTTTCATTTTCAGATACATTATTGGGGTGAGGGTGAACGTGATGAATGGAGAAGGGCTGTGGAGGAAACCCTAACTATCGACACAGTATCAGATGCCTGGATCGAAAGACAGGGCTTTGGTTTAGCCAGAGCAGGTGGCTCTCGAGAGGGATTGACTCTTCGCTCTCTCCCTTCAGATTTGGCCGAAAGGGACAGGGCTTTTGCATCATTTATAGAGTTTGATTCAGGGTTATGGGATTTATCAACATTGGACTCAATACTGCTTGGGCGTGAGTCCTCGAGAAAACTTGGGGCGGATGTGGGTGACGAAGTCCGAGTCCTCACAGTTCGAAGAGTATTCGGCGGAAGCTATGTTCCCAGGGTAAGTAGATTCATTGTGCGGGGCGTGTTTTCCAGTGGTTATCAGGATCTTGACAGGACTTGGGCTTTCATACCGCTGGAAACGGGTTGGTCGATTCTATCCTCGGAGAATTCCTTGACTTTCATTGGCGGCAAGTTCCAGAGTTCAAATGGGGATTTGGATATCATGCCTCCCTCTCTTCCCGGTAAGTGGAATGTGTATAACTGGAGAGAACTCAATGACTATCTGCTTAGTAATCTGGAGACAACAAGGCGTATCTTGCTGCTTATTATGACGCTAATAGTATTGGTTGCAGTATTCAACGTTACATCATCTTTGATGATGCTAGCCTTGGAACGGCAGAGAGAAATTGGTATTCTGAAATGCGCCGGATGTTCCCCCTCCAAAACAACTGGAATCTTCATTTTCGCTGGAGCTATAGCTTCGGCGCTTGGGATTCTGGTCGGTATCGGATGCGGTCTCCTGGTGGCCAGGTTCATCAATGAGATAATAGCTGGAATCGAAGGATTGCTGGGAGTGTTCACTACGGGAGTTACGGAACTGGAACTCCTGACGGAAGGGTATTATCTTCAGCATATACCAATTCAAATTCGTTGGGAGTCAACTGTATTGATTGGATTTGTGACTTTTTTACTTTCACTCGGCGCCAGTGCAATGCCGGCTTTCAGAGCTGCTAAACTGAAGCCCCTGGATGTTCTTAGAAAGCATTAGTTTTCAAACGAACCTGAGGGTTGAGACAATTCCGATAATTGGAATTTTCCACTTGGCACTCATTTTTGCCATGTAGACAATTGTGGTCGATACTATATGGGGTATTTAGGCTGTTTTAACAAGACAGTTTTTTGAGAGTGATGGCAAAAAAGGCAAAAATCCACTATTCTTAGTGTTATGTTAGGAGAATGGGGATGATAAAGGGTTTAACTCAACGAGCTCAGCGAATTCTGACAGTTCTTGCCAAGGAAGAGGCAAAGCGTTTTAACGCAAGTAGGCTATCGAACGAACATATTGTACTTGCCATTCTTCGCGAAAGAAACGGAGTAGCTTTCAGATGTCTCCAACGTCTAGGAATCAATACTGCTGAAATGTCGTTGGGGATTGAGAAGGAGCTTCCGATAAATGACAAAAAGGCGAATATCGATGAAATTCCACCTTCGAATCGAGTGAAAAATTTGCTTGAAAACGCGGCTAACGAGGCAATCACTCTGAATCATGAATACATCGGTACCGAACACTTTCTACTTGCGGCAGCCGGCGAACCCAGCAGCGCAACCAGCGCTTATCTTTCCTTATATAGAATTACAGTGGATATTCTTCGCGGCGTTGTCTACGAGATTAGCGGTGAGTTAGACAGTTTAAGAGGACTCCAGCGAAAACTCGAGAAACCGGGGGTTTCTAAAAAAGAGACAATGAACGGGGCTAAAGCTTCCACAAGCATGCTTGATGAGTTTTCGAGAGATTTAACCGCAATGGCGCGGAAAGAACAACTTGATCCCGTGGTGGGGCGCGAGCGAGAGATTGCTCGAGTAATGAGAATCCTTGCTCGCCGAACAAAGAATAATCCGGTTCTGATTGGTGAACCAGGTGTGGGCAAAACGGCTGTAGTAGAGGGATTGGCGCAGAAAATAGTTAATGGTATCGCCCCGGATATTTTTGCGGGTAAACGGCTTGTCGGACTTGATTTGGCAGCCTTGGTTGCGGGAACAAAGTACAGGGGTGAATTTGAAGAGAGGCTCAAAAAAGTGTTAAAGGAGATTGATAAGGCTGGTAATACTATCCTATTCATCGATGAGTTACATACCATTATCGGGGCCGGCGGCGCCGAGGGAGCTATCGACGCGTCGAATATGCTGAAGCCGGCCCTTAGCAGGGGAGAACTTCAATGCATAGGGGCTACGACTATGAACGAGTACAAGAAGTATATTGAGAAGGACGCAGCCCTTGAGCGTCGATTTCAATCTGTGATCATCGATGAACCGAGTATCGAGGAAACTTATCAGATTCTACTTGGAATAAGAAGTCGTTATGAAGTTCACCACAATGTTACCTATATCGATGAAGCCTTGAAATCTGCCGCCGAGCTTGCTGATCGTTACGTAACCGATCGCCATCTTCCAGACAAGGCCATTGACCTTATAGACGAGGCCGGTTCCAGCAAGCGAATGCTGAACACCAGTCGACCTGAGGCAATTAACGAACTTGAAAACAAGACTCGAGTATTGACTGAAGAAAAGATTTCTTTTGTTAACTCTCAGGATTATGAAAATGCCGCCAGGATTCGCGATAAGATTCGTGAGATGCGCAATGAAATGGACGAACTAAAATCACAGTGGGAGAAAATGCTCAAGGAAGAGAAAAACCTGATAGGTACCGAAGATATCCAGGCTATAGTTTCGGAGAATACAGGCATACCCATGGTACGCATCATCAGGAGCGAATCGGACAAGTTACTCCAAATAGAGAATGAATTGCACTCCAAGGTGATAGGTCAGGATGAGGCCATTGCATCAGTCGCGGCTGCAGTGCGCCGTTCGAGGACTGGGTTGAATTCTCCTTCTCGACCCTTAGGTTCGTTTGTCTTTCTTGGACCAACGGGAGTGGGTAAAACCCTCCTCGCAAAAACTCTTGCCAAGTACCTTTTTGGTGATACCGAGGCGCTTATCCGGATGGATATGTCCGATTTCATGGAAAAACACAATGCCTCGCGATTAATCGGCGCACCGCCTGGCTATGTTGGTTATGAGGAAGGTGGACTTCTAACCGAAAAAATACGGAAGAGACCCTATTCAGTGGTGTTATTTGATGAAATTGAAAAAGCTCATTCGGATGTTTTTAATTTACTGTTGCAAGTACTGGAAGAAGGCGAGTTATATGACAATTTCGGCCACAAGGTTTCTTTTAGAAATTCAGTCTTGATATTAACCTCTAACGCGGGTGCGAGGGAAATCAATCGCGGAGGTTTGGGTTTCCAAATTGGCAAAGGTGCTATGGCGCATGCCGATATCAAAAGCACAGCACTCGCGGACCTGAAAAAGAATTTCCGCCCCGAATTCCTTAATCGGATTGATGAGATTGTTGTTTTTCACAATCTTGAATACGAACACATTATGAAAATTGTGGACATAATGCTGAAGGAAGTTGAAGAACGATTATCTGATTTATCAATAGGGTTGGAAGTGAACGAAAAAGCTCGAAAATCCTTGGTGCAAATGGGCTATGATGTGATTTATGGCGCCCGGCCGCTAAGGCGTACCATCCAAAAAGAAATAGAAGACCCTCTATCTACTGCTATTCTGCAAGGCCGATTCAAGGCTGGGGATACGGTTCGCGTCGAAGTGCGTTCAGGTAGAATAAGTTTCAGACGTAAAAGTCGGGGAAGCCTAAGCACCCAAAAAACACCCAGCTCTCTTGTGAAAGCTGAACTTAACGAGTGTTTGCTTCCCGATATACACTCGGAAGAACGAGGGAACCAAGAGAAAATACTAGATAAATAGTGATATGCCATTGAAAACAGTGAGGGCGTGTAGAAAGCTTAGTTTCGTGTTCTTGTTGGTATGCAATGCAGTTTTTGGACTTTCATCCGATCAGCTCTACATTCAAGGTTACAAGGCATTTGCAGCAAGCCTGTGGAAAACCGCTTCATCGCATTTTGCGCAGTTTATACGTGAGTATCCGGAAGATCCACGTGCTGATTCCGCTACCTATTTTGGTGCTGTTGCCTACTACAAGGCGAAGGATTTTCAACGTTGCCTTAAAGCTCTAAGTGGCTTCGACAAGAGATATCCCAAATCGCAATGGCTTAAGCGCGTTAGCTACTGGGACGGCCTGTCCCGCTACGCATTGGAGGATTGGACAGGGGCTCTCGTATCTTTCGAACGCCAAATTGAATTCAGCGACGAGAGTGCTTATTTGGAGCAGTCAATGTTCTATTTAGGGGCATCTCTGGAAAATCTGGAAGATTGGAAGGGCGCGGAGGCAGTGTATTTGAGATTAATGGATAGGAGTGAGTCTGAGGATTTGGTGGCAAGAACTATTTTCCGTCTGGGGCAGGTTCAACTTCTGGATGGCAGATCCGAAGATGCCATCGACGCGTTTGGCAGATTGGTTTCCGAGTATCCGGAATTCCCCTTAACGCCACAGAGCAGTTACTGGATTGCCGAAGCGTGGAAGAAAATGGGGGAGAGAGAAAAGGCATTGAAGTCCTATCGCGACTATATAATGACCGATGAAGAATCACCCTACATGTCTTTTGCATTACTGGAAGCGGCTCGTCTGGCTTACGATGCGCGGCTGAACGAGGAGGCCTTACACTATCTTGATATGTGGGATAGAAAATTTAAATCGGGTATCGATGAGGAGGCCGAAACGGTTCTTAGAATTAGAACGGCCATATACTTGCGCATGGGCCGCATTGAAGACGCGCAAACTGCGTACTTGTCCATAACTCCTGGAAACGAGGATGAGGAGCAGATTGTTGCCTTCAACTTGGCTCAAACCTGGTTGGGAACCGAGGAAACAATTCAGGCCGTTCCGTATCTTGAAAAGGCGACTATCGGGCCCGATAAGAGGATAGCTGCCGATGCTGCGTTTCTTGCCGGAAACATTCTTGTTTCTAATCAGGATGAGCGTGGCGCAAAACTGTTGGAGAGTTTCGCAAACCAAAATCCAGAGGATGAAAGGCGCGAGGAAGCTCTTCGCCTGGCCTTTGCCTCCTATCGCAAAGGAGGTATGCCGGGCCGCGCCGAAACCATGATTGAAACGTTAATCCATGATTATCCCAAGAGCGCCGAGCTTCCTTCCTATCTCTTTTTGCGAGGTGAACTCGCCCTGAGTATGGGAGATTCCAGCGCGGCTCTGCGCGACTATGGAATTATAGTGAAAAACCACAGTAAGTCGCCCGTGGCTATTGAGGCAAATTCTCGCATCGGATTTATTTATTCGGAGCGCAAGGAATATATTCGCGCTGCTGACTATTACGCCCGGGCGATTGAGGCGAGTGGCGGGATTAAGGGAGGAGAGGCAGGACGCAGAGCTGTTTATTCAGCGGCTGTTGCGTATCTAAATGGCGGTATGAATGCGGAAGCGATAGCATTGCTGAATTCGATTGTAAAATCTAATCCTGAAGGATCCTGGAGTGTTGAATCGGCCTATCATCTTGGAAAAGTCCACTACGACGAGGGAAGATATGTAGAAGCGAGAAAGGCATATCAGAGCGCGATTCGCCATGCCAGCGGTGAGTTCTTATTTGATGCGCTTTATGAAACCGGATGGACTTGGTTTCGTCAGTTTGAATGGGATAACGCGGCGAAGGCATTTGAAGATGCGGCAAAGTCGGCGCTTGACGCCAGACAGAAGGCTAAGGCGCAGTTCCGAGTTGGCATGAGTTTGGCATCGGGGAGAAAATGGGAAGAGGCGCTGGTTTCATATGATAGTGCTTTGCTTATTGGAGAGCAGCAATGGCGGGAGGAGGCCTTATATCAGAAAGCCTGGGCCTTGTTGAATCTGAATCGAATTGAAGAGGCCAATAGAACTGCCAGGATGATGAGCGAGGAATTCCCCAATAGCAATTTGATGGCGGATTTGCCGTTCAGGATGGGCGAAAATGCCATGCGAGACGGGCGATTTATCGAGGCAATTCGCTGGTATGATCGCACTCGAGTGCAATATCCGGGTACGGAAACGGCCATTCGAGCGGAGCTTCGAGCTGCCCTGGCGGCCAAGGAGAATGGTGATGTGGTAGATGCATCCAAACGCTACGGTGCCTGGGTAATAAACCACCTCGAAAACCCCAGCACATCCGCGGCTATTCGCTCCTGGGCTCAAATGCTTAGAAACAGCGGTAATTCAAGCCTTGCCGTCGATGCGAAAAATAAAATTATAGACAGCCTGGGCAATAATCTGAAACTTAGCGCTCCGATTATTCTTGCTTGGGCTAGATTGGTTCCACCCGATTCCACTGTGCTTTTGGAGACTATTGCCAAAGATGAGTCGCTTCCGCAAGCAGACCGTTCAGAATCTTTATTGCTGATAGCTCATTCATATCTGAGAGAGGGGGGAACTGATCGTTCCAGAGAAATATATGAGGTGCTGGTTCGGGATATTCCAGGTAGGATTGGAGCCGAAGCGCAAGAGGGCCTAGCTCGAAGTTATTTTGCGGAGGGGAATCTAGATGAGGCTGCCGAGGCTTATATGGCGATACTCTATCTTTTTCCAAATCAGCAAGATTTGGTGAATAATGCATTAAGGGAGGCAGAGAAACTTTTTCGCGAGGTGGGAAGGCTTGAAGAGGCAGATAAGATTCGCGAGAGCATTGCTCGGTAGTGGAAATCACTTCGGTTCATAAGTTCTCGAACAATATCGGGAAATCGCGTTCGACAAAGTGTCAAGTTAAGGTTCTATGCCGGCTTTGTTTAGAGGTGATTCCGGAAGGAGTTTGCGGGCGATTAGTTTTTGAATCTCGCGCTTGCCGAGTACTCGGCTGATTATGAACTTAGTTTCCTTTTCGCTAGTTCTGATTATGGATTGTTCACTGTAGGGTTGAAGATTTTCGTCCAGACAGAGTTTTATTATGGGGTATTTTGGGTTGTCGCCGATATCGATTATGATTCCAATAGAAGCGTTTTTTAATTGAACGTAGCTTCCGAGTGCAAAGACTGAAATTGAATTGAGCAGGGCTGTTATAACACCTTCGTCGTAGAGGCTATGTGTCTCTTTCAGCATTTTTAGAATAACTGTATGAGCCTCGCCACTTTCACGGAAGGGACGGTTGGATATCTGAGCATCGTATGAACAAGCGACAGCAAGTATTTTGGCGAACGGGGTGGTGGACTCGCCCCTGATGCCTTGGGGATAGCCTGATCCGTTGAGGCGTTCATGATGCTGGGAGATTGCATGGAGTATCTCCTGGGCGATTGGATTGGAGTGTTTATGTGAGTAGTTTTGAAGCATTTTCAAACCAATAAGCGGGTGGGTGCTTATGATTTTTTTCTCTCTTTCAGTGAGGCCACCAGTTTTGTTGACTATGCTGCTTGGCATTTTCATCATTCCAACTTCGTGGAGTATGGCCGCGATGCCAAGTTCGATTAGACGGAAGTTGGTTAGCTTGAGATTACTGCCGATGGTGAGGGTGATTATGGTTGTTCGGGCCGAGTGGGTGTAGAGGTAATTGGTTTCCTCTGCTTCCAGGTTGAGCAATCGAGGGTTCAAAGCATGGAGAGTGAAGTCACGGAGGATGAAGGCGCGGTAGCTTTTTAGCATTAAAATGGTCGATTTAACTTGTTCTGTTATGGAGTCTAGATTGAGATATCCATTGCTATCGAACATTTCGTAGGTTTTTCGAATAAATTTTGTGAAGCTGAAGAGGAAGTCGAGGATGACGCGACGGGCTTCGGATTCTTCTGTTTTGTTGTTTAGTTCGATGTCGATGTTTCCAGAGGGCGTTGGACGGAGAATTCCATGGCTTAGTATGCTTTTATACCCCCACTTTTTTAAATTTTCAATTAGCCCCTCTGTTACCGGCGAGTCAGCCGGAAGAAGCATAAACCTCTCGTCGATCCACAGAGGTTCGCTGTAGTAGGTGTTGGCTTTGAGGTTGGTTATTGATATGCTTCTCATTCTGGGTATCTCCTTCTGATGATCTTTTCAGTGATTTAGATCTAGTTTTTAGACTTTCGCCAATTATAAAGGTAAACCTGGATGATTAAAAAGGGTGGTAGTTTTTTTAAGTGAGGATGGGGAGGTGAAACTTAGAGCGATTTTCCTTCTGTTCAATGTACTGATGATCCTTCTCTTGTTTTTTGTTCTCATCGTATCTTCTTTTATTCCAAATCGAAGCGAAATAGTCGCTGTGGGCAATGTATGGATTATTCTCCTTGTGTTGAGTGTTGGGATTTTAGACTTTTATTTCATTCAGAATTGGAGACTTCTTTCTCTGCTCGAGGCCGAGAACTGGCCAGGCCTTCTAGCTTGGCTGGAGAATCGTTTACACGTGAAGCGGAGGTTGAATCGAGTATATTCGAGTCTTCTCATCAGTACTGCGCTTTCTGTTTCAAAACTCGATGCGATTAAGAAGTTGGAGGTTGAGATTCGACAGAAACGGCCAAAGCTTCGAAGATCTTTGGGAGTTGCCCTGGGCATTCCGATACTTCTGGAACAAGACCGGGAGGCAATCGCGAGGTATTATGGACCACTGGCTGACGATCCTAAAACAAAACAACGAGATTGGGCCATCTGGTGTCGAGCCGCAACTCTGGGGAGGGGGAAAATAGACCAGCTTATGAGACTTCTTGGTAGTCGGGATATCTCGCTGCGATTGCTTTCGTGGGAGATTTTGAAACAACGTTCGCGATATCTATCTGACGCAGAGCTCGATGTGCTAGCTAAATCCAGGGTGGAATTGAAAAATCTGCTAAACGAATCCAGGGGGGATAAAATGCTACGGAAATCGAGGGAAAATTATCTGATTTCACTTGTCTTGTCTTCTCAGGTAGATAGAGTGAAATCAGATTTGCTAGCGAGCTAGCGTTTTTTGAACAGTTTTGAGAGATGATATTATGAGCGTTCGAGTCCGTTACGCGCCTTCTCCGACAGGGATGCAGCACATCGGCGGCATACGAACGGCCTTGTTCAATTACTTTTTTGCCAAGGCTAATAAGGGCAGTTTTATTCTTAGGGTTGAGGATACCGATCGAACTCGCTTCAATCCTGAGGCTCTCGAGGATTTATTCAGTTCTCTTGAATGGCTAAATATCCATTATGACGAAGGGCCTGGCAAAGATGGAGCTTGTGGACCCTATGTACAGTCCGAGCGAAAATTGATTTATGCTGAACTAACCGGAAGCTTGCTTAACTCAGGCAATGCTTATCATTGTTTTTGCAGTACCGAGCGTCTTGACTTGATTAGAGATGAACAGAAGTTGGCTAAGAAAAATATCGGTTACGATCGGCATTGCCGAAATATCTCTATCGATGAGGCTAAATCACGAATCAATCTGGGTGAAAAATACGTTATCCGTTTAAAAATGCCCACGGAGGGCAGAACCGTATTCAATGATTTCTTGTTGGGAGAAATAAACAAAAAGAACAGGGATATCAGCCCCGATCCTGTGATAATGAAATCTGACGGTTTTCCCACTTATCATCTTGCGAATGTAATTGACGATCATGAGATGGGAATCACGCACGTTCTCCGCGCCCAAGAATGGATTCCTTCGGGGCCGCTTCATATCAACATCTATCGGGCCTTCGGTTGGACGCCTCCAATTTATTGCCATCTGCCGATGGTGATGAGTAAAGACGGTCAGAAGCTATCCAAACGCCATGGATCGATGGCTTTGAGAGATTTTCGCAAGGCTGGCTATCTTTCCAAAGCCTTGATCAATTTTATTTCGCTCTTGGGTTGGAGCTACGATGATTCAAGAGAGTTGTTCACCATGGATGAGCTTTGCGAACTATTTAGCCTTGAAAAAATCAATAAATCTCCAGCGGTTTTTGATTATCGGAAACTGGATTGGTTCAACGGATATTATATTCGATCAATGAGTTCAGATTTCCTTAAATCTCAGCTTATTCCAGTTCTAGTTGCCGATGGGCTTGTTCAGAACCCACCCACTGCCAATCAGTTGAATATCATTGATGGTTTTATGCCAATTGTCACCGAACGCCTGAAGCGGTTGAATGACATAACTTCTTTAATCCGCTTTCTATTTCTTGATCCTGGTTGCGTTAGTGCTGAGGAAGCGGTGCCAAAGGGAATGGATGTGCATGGTGCTTTGGATGTACTAACCTCTGCCGTTGATTTACTAAGTTCGGCGCCCAAACCGCCTGGCATTGGTGTAACTTGTACGAAGTGGGATGAGGCTATAGAGCATGAGTTTCGTGATATGGCGGCATCAAGGAATTGGAAGATCGGCGTGGTGTTTGGTCTGCTTCGGATTGCACTTACCGCGAGTTCGATTAGTCCTCCACTGATTCCTGTTATTCGTCTACTTGGCTTGAGCGAGTCGCTTAGAAGAATAAGACGGCTAATTCTCACCTTGGAAGATGTAAGAGATGGATGAAGTTGCTTGTATTTTAGCACTGCCAAGTGCTACGTTACTGACACTTGAAGGAAAACCTCCCAATGGCTACTTATGGAAATGAAGGAAAAGGCGAGAGAATCAATGAACATGGTGCTTCAATGGGGAAAGTGGTTTCTCTCTGTAAAAGTCGCGGATTTATATATCCGTCAAGCGAGATATATGGAGGTCTGTCAGCCACTTGGGACTACGGGCCTTTGGGAGTTGAAATTAAGCAGAATATTCAGAATGCTTGGTGGAAGGAGATGGTGCGTCGGCATGAGAACATTGTAGGCCTAGATGCTGCTGTTATGATGCATCCTCGAACCTGGGAAGCCTCTGGTCATGTTGATAATTTTTCGGATCCTCTAGTTGATTGCAAGAAGTGTAAAAGCAGATTTCGTGAAGATGCCCTTCAGAAAATCTGGTTTGAAAAAAGTATTGATAATGGAGTGTGTCCGGAATGTGGGGGCGAATTGACAGAGGCCAGGCGATTCAATCTGATGTTCACCACCCAATTGGGGCCGGTAGAAGATGCTGGCAATCTAATCTATCTGCGGCCGGAAACCGCGCAGGGTATCTTCGTAAATTTCAAAAATGTGGTTGACACCTCCAGGGTTAAAATTCCATTTGGAATTGCGCAAGTGGGTAAGGCCTTTCGTAATGAAATCACCACTAAGAATTTCATATTTCGAACTTCTGAGTTCGAGCAGATGGAGATGCAGTATTTTGTAAGGCCTGGCAGCGAAGATGTGGCTTTCGAAGAGTGGAAAACCAAGCGCATGGCTTGGTATGTTGAACACATTGGCATTAAACCCGAACGCCTTCGCCTTAACGAGCACGGACAAAAGGAGCTTGCTCACTATGCCAAAGCTGCTTTCGATATTGAATACAGTTATCCTTTCGGTTGGCAGGAGCTGGAGGGAATTCACTCAAGAACAGATTACGACTTAAAGAGGCATGGACAATTCTGCGGAAAGGAAATCAACTACCTCGATGCCGAAACAAACGCTCGCTACATACCGTATGTAATCGAAACTTCTTCCGGGCTTACCCGCAGCGTGCTGGTAACACTGATGGACGCCTACCACGAGGAGAAATTGGATGGTAAGGATGAGATGCGCACAGTTCTTCATCTGCATCCTCAAATAGCTCCAATTAAGGTTGCCGTCTTTCCATTGGTGAAAAAGGACGGCCTTTCCGAAATGGCCCGGCGGATTGAGGAGGGTTTAAGAGAGGATTTTGCTACCTTCTACGATCAAGGAGGTGCGATTGGCCGTCGTTATCGCAGGATGGACGAAATCGGTACCCCCTTTTGCGTTACAATTGATTATGAAACCATGGATAATCGTTCCGTAACGCTTAGATTGCGTGATTCAATGGAGCAGATTCGAGTTCCTATTGAGGGAATTGCGGATTTGATACGCAGAGAAACACTCTCATATAAGCGCTCCTAATCCCTCCTATGTTGCTATTCGATTCAGATTATCGCGAGCCAATATGAGCAAAATTCAGGTTGATGCCAAAAAACAAGTACACGCGTTGGACAAGTTGATTGACAGAGGATTCTATAAGCAGTGCACGGATGAGATTGCTTTGAGGAATAAGATGATCGACAGTCCGGTGAAGTTCTATGTCGGAATTGATCCCACGGCATCTTCCTTGCACATAGGCCACCTTGTGCCTCTTTATGCGTCGGCTCACCTTCAAAATGAGGGTCATCAGCCCATAATACTTATGGGGGGTGGTACTGCTCGCATCGGCGATCCGTCGGGCAAGACTAAAATGCGCAAATTGATTAGTTATCAACAAATCGATGAAAATATTGAGAAGCTCGTCCCACAAATCGCGAGGATTATTGATTTTGACAAAGCCGAAGTATTGTTGGCCAATAACGCCGATTGGCTCTCGTCGTTGAATTATATTGATTTTCTTAGGGATATTGGACGACATTTCAGCGTAAATCGGATGCTCGGCTTTGAGACATATAAGCAGCGCATGGCGGAGGGTCTTTCTTTCCTCGAGTTTAACTACCAATTACTCCAATCCTATGATTTTCTTGAGTTATATCGGAGAGAAAAATGCTTGCTTCAAATCGGAGGCAACGATCAATGGGGTAACATAGTGGCAGGTGTGGAGCTTATTCGCAGAGTTATGGGGGTGGAGGTCTATGGTCTTACATTTCCCCTGATTACGCGGTCGGACGGGAAAAAAATGGGTAAAACCGAGGCGGGTGCGTTGTTTCTTGATCCGACTATCACCTCAGTATATGAATTCTATCAATACTGGCGCAATGTGCCAGACCAGGATGTAGAGAATTTTCTTCTGGTTTTCACCTTCCTTTCGAAGGAGGAATGTCGTGAACTCGGATCGGCGGAGGGAGCCAGAATCAACTTTTCCAAAGAGCGGTTAGCCTATGAGGTGACTAGTCTGCTTCATGGAGAAGTTGAGGCAACGAATGCGAGGGAAGCTGGCAAGGCAGTTTTTTCCAACGGGAAGGATAGAACCGGTGTTCCTTCCTGCATCATATCAAGATCCGATTTTGAAACTGGAATAAATGTAGCTGATTTGTTTTCCAGAACAAATCTATGTAGCTCAAAAAGTGAAGCTCGGCGTCTTATCCTTCAGGGAGGAGCAAGAGTAAACGGAGCGAAGATGGATAGCATAGATGCCATTATCGATTTTTCGGATGTCAAAAAAGGCGAAGTGATGTTAAAGGCCGGGAAGAAGAGATATTTCAGGATCGACGTGATATAAATGAAAAACCCGCGGGTCTGGATATCGATTTCCCGCGGGTAGTAACGGCATCTCGCCGACATTTCCACTATCGGCCAATATCCTTCCAAGTCTTATTTTTTTGTTACTTCATTGAATACTGCAACCGGCCGGATTCAAACAGCTGCGGTGGTAGTTTGCCGATTTAGCAATTTCGGAGTATAGGCGCTTAGAATTTTCCAAGGGCTTGTCACCCACCTTTGATGAACTGAGTTCCAATATGATTGGCTGTATCAAAAAGGAGACTATCTCACGGCCCTTCATTGCAAGTAAGCGTTTATCGACAGCTTCCATCTCCGCAAGATGTGGATTCGGATCCTGCTTTGACGCAATCGACCGCTCGGCCTTTATGGCGAGTTCTATTCCTTTTTTTGCCAGTAAGGAGATATCATCAAGTGCCTTTGATATTTCTCTAATCACCCTGATGACATTCGAGCCACAGTCCGGATTTATCGGTGTGTCCAACAATGCAACCATTGTTGAATCAATCTTGTCGCGCACATCCGGCAGTTTCCTTATTTCAGAAACATTGACACTCATCATACCCTCGATGCGACGGCCTGAATCGCCAATTATTCGAGGTGATTTATCCCGAGTTGACATAGCGATACTCTCGGCAAACCAGCTGGCATAAATATCCATTCGCAAATTGGTGAGTACGTTCTCATCCTTGTAAGACTTTGCATAATATGGTGAGGCATCGTATAGGCTGTGAAAGAAGAATTGCTCGGCGGGCAGGACTCTACCTGAGTGGAGATGTGGCCATTCGCTCGAAAGACTGCCGGAAAAATGGGTTCGACCGTCAGGGAAGCCCAAATCCAATCCAACAATGCTTAGAGGTTTGCATCCGAGGAAGCGGGCTAGTTCCCAGGCTGCCGTTGCCACTGAACCTCCGGCTTTGAGTTCACCGTGGATTCTCGCTGCATCCTCCAACAGAGTTCCCAAGGGGAATTTGGTTCTAATTAACAGCGGGCGACCAGAAAGCATGCGAAATACGGCCGGATGTGTTGCAGCTTCGGCAAGAATAGGGCAATTACCCGCCTGCTCAGCGCACCAATCCAGATGCCTGGTATTCCAATACTGCGGGTCCACTGCCGCTATCAAATCAGGCTTCACTCCGGCCCTAATAACTGCCGGAACAGCTGTATCCACCACTATTACTAAGTGACTTCTGGCAATATCGCTGAGTTCGGGGAGCACGGATTCTACAGATGGTCCACCCGCAACCACTAGGGCCGGGATATCTTCAAACTTTCCTTCCCATGTTGGAAGTGACAGGGCTCTGGGTAAAATAGACACATTTGAGGCAAGATTTCTAACCCACAGACCACCAAAGCGTTCCAGCGTTCCAGAGTTTATCTCCCGCCGCTTTTGAATACTTACAACGATTTGCTTCAGAGCGTTGTACCAATGAGGATTGGTGCGTTCGGACGGGCGCCAGATAATCAAGGAAATCTTCGAACCAACAGGACCGCCTGTTAAATGGTTGTCTATATTTTTCAGGTCGTCTCCCAAGACGAATTTTACCGAAGGATTGCTGATTGTGGACTCAATATTTCGTACAGTGGCGGCGCGTTCGAGTACCTTCTCATCCGCTTCGGCTATAACCAGAGGTCGATTCGGCGCCTCCTTAAGCAAGGCTTCTGCCACATAACCGAGGCCGAAACCACCGAGCACCACGATTGCCGAATCCGTCGGCAGTGAAGCGGCAACTTTTTCTGCTTCGCGCACCGGATTAAAACGTGAATGGAGCGCAATACCATTCGAAAAAGCCGTTATCATCCCGCTGCGAGTAGGCTCGGTATGCCATTCACTCTCGGAATTCACGCTATTTAAGCTCCAGGTATATATTCATCCCATTTTCAATCGAAGTTCCAGGGGGGGGAAACTGAAATACAACCCACCCATTGCCGCTGATAATCAGATTGATATCATCTCGTTCAAGGTATGGCAGCAGCATTCGCTTTGAATAGCCCGTCAAATCGTGTAGCTCCTTACCGAGCGGAAGGGGCTTTGGATTATCGATACGAACCTGCCCAGAATGCTCGAGTACGGTATTACCCGCTAGAGGAATTCCATAAAATGGAGCCAGAGTTTGGGCAATTTCCTTCAGCATCGGAGCCGCCGTCTGGGCTCCAAAAATGCTAACACTTCTGGAATTCTCCAAAACGATATAAACAATTAGTTGCGGATCATCAGTTGGGAAGAGTCCTAAAACGGAACTCAAGAAACGGTCCGAACTATATTGCCCAGTCTTCGGATCTGTAATCTGGGCCGTACCAGATTTGGCAGAAATCCGGAGACCTGGAACAGCCGCTTTGCGGGAAGTGCCCAACGGCGAAATAACCGTTTGTTCCATTAAATTCAACATCAACTTGGCCGTTTTTGGAGAAATAACCTCTCTGACAGGATTTCGGGGGTATTCCTTAACAAGACTCCCGTCTGCCGCCACTACCTTGCTTACTATCCGAGGGTTTAATAGGATGCCTCCATTCGCCAGAGTCGTGGCCGCAGCAGCCACTTGAATTGCCGATACCCCAACTTCCTGTCCAATGGCAATTGTAGGTTTGCTGCGAGCCGACCAGTTTGACACGGGGTTTAGAAGTCCTTGAGATTCCCCCGATAAAGGAAGTCCAGTGGAATTTCCAAAGCCGAAGTTTTTCAAACTCCTGTAGAAATCGGTATCTGAGATATTCTCTGAAGCGCTTGCAACCGCAACATTGCTAGAGAGAATGATGGCTTCACTTAGGCTCAGTATTCCATAATTGTGAATGTCTGTTATGGGCGGTATTCCGTATTTTGTAAAAGCTTCCGGCTCATAACCGCTCGCCGTGTGAAATGTGTCATCAGAACCTGCAGCTCCAATATCCAATAGGACAGACCAGGAAAAAACCTTAAACACTGAACCCGGTTCATAAGCTATCGCCAGGGGTCGATTAATACGCTGATTCTGGTTCGATTGGGCAAAGGTGTTTGGATCGTAAGAGGGTCTGGACACCCAGGCTAAAATTTCGGCCGTTTTTGCGTCCAAAATCAAAATCATCATGGAATCCGGACTGAAATCTTCCCAGGCCTCCTGTGCTATGTTTTCAACCAGGAATTGCACATTCATATCCAGAGTCAAGTGAAGAGAGTTCCCGTAAATTCTATCCACCGCAGCCGTTACGCTGCCTGGGGCCAGAATTCGATTAAACGAGTACTCAAGTCCAGCTAGGCCGATATTGTCTGTCCCAACGTAACCTATCAAAGGAGCAGCTAATTCCTTCATGGGATAATGCCTTCCAAACTCCTCTTGTAGACTAATTCCGGGTATTTGTCCCTCTTCAATCAGCTCTCTAATCTTATCGGACTGGGTTGGCGTAACCTGTCGCTTGATGAAAACGAAGCGGGATGTTCTATTGTCAGCCAGCATTTGTGAGATTGAGCCAGGCTCCATATCGAGAATCGCACCCAATAGATTGCCGATTTTGACAGAGTCTTCAATCTCTGGCTTCCATGCCGCCACCGAATATAAGCGAGTTTGCAGAGCAATCAATCTACCATTCCTATCGACAATTGAACCCCGCTCTGCGACCGCCGGTGCACGATTACTCACAGACGCTTTTTTATTGGGAGAAAGCATGATAAAGGCGAAACGAATAAATATAACCAGGGCTACGGCTATACTTGTCACCATCAGAATTTTCATTCTAACACTGCTTGGGCGCCTAGTCATTGCCCCTCCAGTTCAAAACTCGACCGATGAAGCTTTCCCTGGGCACAAAGCCGTAATTTCTGCTGTCAAACGATTTAAACTGATTATCTCCAACCATAAATAGAGAATCTTCGGGTTGATTTTCATCTAACTGTTCCCACTGCGTTCCCGCAAGATACCAGCGTCCCCAGGGCGTAATCAGCCATCCATTCTCAATATGGGGTTCCACATCGCTGTTTAGAACACAGCGTTTCACAACCAAATTGTCTGATACCGGGCTGTAGTAAACCGCGATATCGCCTGGGTAAATTCTTCTGGAACCTCGCAAGACAAGCACTACTTGTCCATTCAAAAGCATTGGGGCCATCGAGTCCTCTTGAATTCTTACAAGCATGAAAAAACTTGATGCTGTGAAAACAATAGACGCGACTAGAGCAATTGGGATGATTTGTGCGGGTCTGGTTGTCCTTTCGTAGTGATGGAACATGTGCCTTGAGGGTAATACGGCGGGGGTGTTTTGTCGATATGAGTGAGAGAGAGGAATTTGTGTCGCTGCGAGTGCAAGGAACAAGAAAGGACTTTGTGCACCTGGGAAAGAGTTGTTCAAAAGTAGCGCGCTGCGAAAACGCAAAAGAAAACCGATCCGCTTCGCGGATTTCAGAACAGCATGCTGTGCTTAGGCGATCCTCTAAGGACTTGGCAGAAACGAAAGTATTGCCACTCATTACTGCTTTTATTGCACTTCTGACGGCCTTGGGGATGGGTTTTTTTGACAATTTTTTGCTTGATGTGAAGCAATCCAACCCTGGACTTAATCCGAACAAGGCTGAGCAACTAATCCAAGAAGTCAATAAAAGCTCAATAACGGTGACAAAGCCCAAGACAAGTTCCTCGGAACTGGTGTTTACCAGGCACAAGGTGAGTAGGGGCGAAACCATTTCACGCATCGCTTACAAGTATGGGATTTCACCGGCAACCGTCGCGAGCATCAACAAATTGGACAGTTCAGAAATTCTTGAAGAAGACAGTGATTTGATGATTCCCTACATTGATGGACAGAGAATTCAACGCCTCGAAAGTGAAAGCATCATGGAAATCGCAACTCGTTTTGGCACTACGATTGATCGGGTTCAATTAATTCCAGGAACTGGGGATTGTTTCATATACGGGAGAATTTCTGATGCAACCTCGTCATCCAGTACAATTCGAGAGCGTTTTCTGTACCCCGTATCTGGCAGAATACTGACTGCGTATGGTGAAAGCGTGGACGATCTCACCGATATAAGCTATATTTCCGAGGGCATTGGTATTTCGGCAAAAAACGGAACAGCTGTGAATTCCTCAAAAGAGGGCAAGGTTATCCTGACAGGCTATCATTCAGCCTACGGATTGTATGTGATTATGTCCCATGCCGGAGAATGGAAAAGCTTTTATGGTCACCTTGACAGTATTCAAGTTTCCATTGGAGACAAACTCGATGCTGGAGAGCTTTTAGGCTATTCAGGTTCTTCAGGAACTGCTCGCGGTCCCCAGCTTCTTTTCGTTCTTATATCTGGTGAAAAATCCGTGGACCCTCTGGATTATCTCTACTAATTGCATTGTAAACTCAGGCGCCGCAGCACTGTTTATGCTTTTTCCCACTTCCGCAGGGGCAGGGTTCATTTCTTCCAATCTTGGGTGCAACTCGCTTAATCTGAGTGCCCTTTGCACTAGCCTCATGACGCTCTCCAATTCTTATCGCGGCGCTGGGATTTATCAAGGACGACATTGATTTATGCGATGCCACCACAGCCATGTGTTCGGGAATCTCGCGATTTTCACCGTGTTGCATGTGTACCCTGAATATTTTGCGGGCGATATCGATATGTAGGTTTTCCAGCATGGTGTCGAATAATTCAAAACCTTCGTTCTTATACTCGGTGAGGGGGTTTTTCTGTGCATAGGTTCGGAGGCGAACCGATTCACCAAGCGCAGTTAGTTCCTCGAGGTGATCTTGCCAACGCTTGTCAATCTGCCTTAAGTATTCATATCGTATGAACAATTTAATCTGCCGCGCGCCAATAGCGGATTTTTTCTCCTCGATATCGTTTTGTAAATAAAACCTGACGATTTCCTGAATTCTTTCGGGATTTGTGTGAACAGTTATTTCCTCATCGGGAGAGCCACGGAAGTTGAAATTCTGAAGGAGTCGTTCACCCAACCTGGCCAAGGCAGTTTTCGGTTCGCTGCGTCTGTCCTCTATGTAATCGTCGATTAGCACCTGGAGTATTTCTTTGCCAGTATCGAGTAACATTTTATCAAGGTTCTCACCGTACAGAATTTTGTTTCTAATGGAATAGATTGCGGTTCTTTGTTTACTTACAACATTGTCATATTCAAGCAGGTGCTTCCGTATTTCGTAATTCCTGTCTTCTACGCGTTTCTGAGCCCTTTCGAGGGATTTGTTGATAAGGGGATGGTAAAGAGCCTCGCCGCCACCCATCCCCAGACGAGCCATAGTTGTTCGGAAGCTTTCACCTCCAAATAGCCGCATTAAGTCATCTTCGAGAGAAATATAGAATCTGGAATACCCCGGATCACCCTGACGACCTGAGCGCCCTCGCAGCTGGTTGTCTATGCGCCGAGATTCGTGCCGCTCCGTGCCCAAGACATAGAGGCCTCCCAACTCAATAACTTCCCTGTTTTGAATCTGCCACTTCATGTATTCCTCATCGAGAATTTTTCTGTATTCCTCTTTGCTGCAATCTTCTCCGCAGCGCCTTTTGGCCCTGAATTCGGCATTCCCTCCGAGTTTGATATCAGTGCCACGCCCCGCCATGTTGGTTGCGATTGTTACAGCGCTCTTTGCACCTGCTTCGGCTATAATCAACGCCTCCCGATGATGATTTTTCGCATTGAGAATTTCATGTTTTATTCCTCGTCTTTCCAGGAATTTTGCGAGTTTCTCAGATTTTTCAACGCTCACTGTCCCTACTAGTATTGGCTGCCCCTTTTCATGAATCGCAACAATCTCATCGCAGATTGCTTTGAATTTATAGTCGTCGTTTAAGAATATAATGTCATCTTCATCCATTCTGTTTACTGGGAGATTTGTCGGAATCACCACCACATCGAGGTTGTAAATTTTACCGAATTCACGAGCCTCGGTGTCGGCGGTGCCTGTCATCCCAGAAAGCTTCCTGTACATTCGAAAATAGTTTTGAAAGGTAATAGTAGCCAGTGTTTTGTTCTGTCGAGCTGGTCTTATGCTTTCTTTTGCCTCAATCGCCTGGTGAAGTCCATCGGAATACCGTCTACCATGCAGAATGCGTCCGGTAAACTCATCCACAATTTGAACCTTACCTCCTTGAACTACATAATCCCTATCTCTTCCGAATAGTCGACGAGCTCTCAATGCCTGGGTGAAATAGTGAATGAATTCGAAGTTTTCCTCGTCGAAAAGACTGCCCTTTCGAAGTAATCTCTCTGTTGTCAGAATGGTTTCGATGCTATTCATTCCTTCGTTGGTAAAGACTACCCGTTTACTTTTCTCATCGAGTTTATAATCACCCACGGCCTGGGTTCCGGTGATGGGATCATCGTGTGGATAGTTGCCAGTGGCCGGGTCCTTTTCGCATTCCTGCAATTTTGTTGCTAATTTGTTAACCTTGATATACTTGGCGACATCTTCTTCAATGGGCCCGGAAATAATAAGCGGGGTTCTTGCCTCGTCAATCAGGATTGAATCTATCTCATCAATTATCGCATAATAGTGGTGTTTCTGAACCTTGGAACCCTCATCCCATTTCATGTTATCGCGAAGGTAGTCGAATCCCAATTCATTATTCGTCCCATAAGTGATATCTTTGGAGTATTCAATCAGGCGATTTTCCGGGTCCATATTGGAAAGAACTGAACCCACACTTACCCCAAGAAGGGTATATGCTGGTTTCATCCAGTTGGCATCGCGTTCGGCCAGGTAGTCATTGACGGTGACGATATGAACTCCGAAACCCGGGAGACTGTTCAGATATGCTGCGGCTATACTGGCGAGAGTCTTGCCCTCGCCAGTTTTCATTTCAACAATTTTCCCTTGGTGCAATACGATTGCTCCGAGCATCTGTACATCATAGGGCCTCTCTCCAAGCGTGCGGCGGGCTGCTTCTCTGGCAAGCGCGAATGCTTCGGGCAACAGATCATCACCATTTTCGCCTTTTTTGAGGCGCGATTTCAGAATTTTGGTTTGTCTCGAGAAATCCTCATCCGCAAGGCTCAGGGCCCATGATTCCAGACTGTTTACCCTGTGCAGTATCGGCATCAATCTCTTTAAATCCCTATCGTGTTTCGTTCCGAAGAGGGCGGCAAGGAAGTGATTACTCATTATTGTCAAGATACTTCCGTGTTGGATAACCAGTCAAGCTGACAGCTAAAATTGACAGCCGTGGCTGGCTCTCGCTAGGATAGCATGCAAGTTGGAGGCTGGATGATTAAGCTGCGAGTTTCGATGAGCTTTGTGTTAGTGGGCTTGACACTGATTACTCTGCTCGCCTCATGTACTGTTGGCGCTGAGTTAGGATTGGAACGCCACGACCTATTCGATATCTCTCTTGGCACATTGCCCGGTGAACTGGATTGGTTCTATCGCGGTAGTGCCGCCGGCATGGTGGATATTCACACGAGAGATGGACTTATATACATTTCCAGTAGCCGCAGAGGCAAGGTAATGATATTCAACTCCTATGGCGATCTTCTAACCATTGTTTATGATCCGTCGAGAAATCCCGTTCCAGACAAAGCTGGCGGACTCAACAGCTCAGTTTCTAGTTGGTCATTTAATTCACCCCAAATAATTACCGCCTTCAATGAAGGATTCCTAGTCGGAGATAGGATTGAGGATAGACCTCGAGAGGAACCTGCAGATAACGGACAGTTCACAATGTTTAATCAAGTTGTTCTGCGATTTGACAGGGAAGGGAAATATCTAGGGCATCTGGGTAGAGAAGGCCTTGGCGGATCGCCTTTCCCTGACATATTCGCCATTGATATTCGCCAGAATGGTGACATAGTTGTTACTTGCCATCTCTTAATCTCTGGAACTTGGATTAGCTACTGGTATACTGAAGATGGTTTCCCTGTTACAACGATTCAAATCAGAAAGAATCAATTGCCAGATGTTATGGATGACAAGGATGTCATCATCCAGGCTGTCAGACCCGATCCGAAGCAGTGGGCTTTGCACTTGAAGGCAGATTTTTATAACAAAATGGAGCCGGGCAGGGAACTGAAGGCAAGACTCTACACCTTGAGCTTATCCACTCTTGAATATACCGAATCGATAAGCCTTCCTTATACCGAGGGATTTACAGATTTGGGCTATCCTCTTGGCCTCCCTGAATACCTGGGGACGACATTGAATGGAAGCCATGCGATGTTATATCCGGAAGGTTCGAATACTTATCGAATTTCCATGATAGATGCACAAGGTCGTGTCACTCATAACAGTCGACTCGAGATAGTCGATGATTCAAAGATTTATCGTCGCTTCAAAATTCAGAATAACGGTCTTCTAACAGGCATATTCTTTGGCAATTCCAGGGCTATGATTTCATGGTGGCGTTTGGATGAAATTCTGAAAAAAAGGCAATAGATGCGATCGCATTTTCATCGGACACGGGTTGCCGCTGCTTAGGCGAAACCATTTAGCCGAATGGTGTATATGCGGGATAAAAGAGTATATATGAAGAGTTGACAACGAATTTGAATAGGTGTAGTTTTGTCATAAGGAGTTAGGACTGTGTTTCAATTATATCTATTGACTGTGCTTACAAATATCTTGGTGGGGTTCGCATTGGCGAGGGAATTTATAAGCGCACGCTTTGAGCGATTCTCCGAACACACTAATTTTATGAACAATGGTCTCTACCGGATAGTACTTGTTGCAGCAAGCATTCTGATTGGTTTTATCAATCTCTTTTCCATTTATCCGGAGGATATTGCCGTATTAGGAGATTTATTGCCGAGTTTAGCAGGAATTGTCGCTGGGATTTTGCTGTTAGTGGACTATCTTCGAAACCGCATTGCGAAAACAGAAACCACTGAAATTGCCGAAGAAGTTGAGCAAAACTCCGCCCCCTATCTGAGTATTGTCGGTATCGGTTCTGTGATTATCGGCATTCTGCACGCGGTGTTCCCGAAGGCTCCACTACTTTAATGCATACCTCCGTCGTAAGGCCTGCGATGGAGATACGGTTTTCATGATGCGCCGAATACCCTCTGAGAGATAGGTTTGTGGGAGTTTTCCGGTGGGGAAACTAAAGCCGTGAAAATCCGAAGGACGCTCTGTAGCTGGGCTTGAGGAGACAGGGCGATTGCTGTTGAGACGAGCGGGGTAGTTTTTTTCATGAAAACGAGCAATACACACTCATCGCGTTCAATGTCCATCGCGTTCAATGTCGAAATCATGAATTCGACATCCGTCCCCATCCTTCGGGAAAACTATGCATGTGACTGGACTAGGGATTGATAGGCTCCGAGATCCGTCACTTGTGAAATCGGGGATAAGGGCTTGCTGGGCGCTATTTACCGGGTTTGGAGATAGGTGGTCCGAACAAATCCTTCAGCCTTTTTTTGGAAGATGATTGGATATCTAGCGGGGGTGTCGCGAATTTCTTAAATTCCTCTATTTCCCTAACGTATATTTCCCGTTCATTGTCTTCATGGAATCCCTGCGAAAACCACGAATTCAAATCTTCCAAGTATTCACGAACTGGTGAAATACTGAACCTGAACCAACATTCACGGCCGTTTATAAGCTTCCTCAACCGCTCTCCCGCTATTGCGAGGTTATCAACGATTTCTCGCAGACCGTTGCGCACCCCTCCGAAATATGCAGTTTCTGTTTTGAGTAGCAGCAAGTTTTTTGTTTTGAGAATCCAAAGCTGAAAAATGCCGGCTTCAGAGGGTATCAGTCGGTTGATCACCCAGCGATCCATCACCCCCCACGGTGACCAATAAATGGTGTAATGCATCTTATATTTAAGTTCTTCCCGGATAATATTCCACTTACTCATCAATCACTCATATGGTAGTCCCATCGGCAATTACGGCTCCCTTCAATATGATGATAATGCCATCTCGTATGGCATATCCATTGAAGTCTCCATCTTCACGCATTAATGTATCTATTCCTATTCTACAACCTCTGCCGATTCGAGCGTTCTTGTCAATTATAGCGCCGCGGATCATTGAGTCGGCGCCGATGCCGATATGTGGAATTTTATTCCTTACATTCGATATTTTTTCTTCTTCGGTTTCATAGAAATCAGCCCCCATAGCATACACTTCCTCGAGAGTCGCTTTGGAATCAATAATGGTTCTAATCCCGATTAGACTGCGATCAATATGGGCGTCGGTGATGATTGAACCTTCAGAGGCAATGCTGTTTCTCAACGTGCTTGAGTTTATTTTTGTCGGTGGCAAATCCCGCCGGTGCGTATAGAGAGGACTTTCCTGATCGTAAAGATTGAAGTGCGGGAAAGGCGAGCCAAGGTTTATATTGGCTTCGTAAAAGCTTCGTATAGAACCTATGTCTTCCCAGTATCCGCGATAGATGTATGCCATTACATTGAAATTCTCTATGGAATCAGGAATTATTTCTCTGCCAAAATCAGTACTGACGCAGTCTAGCGCCTTTTCCATAACTTCGGCGTCAAAAATATAAATACCCATGGAAGCAAGGTATTCGCGTCTCTCTTTCCTGTCGCCATCTGTTATGCTTTTTTCGGGGATTTTATAAGCGCTGATATCTTGCTCTGGATTTGGTTTTTCCAGGAATGCATTGATGTGATTTCCTGCATCAATCTGAAGGATGCCTAGTTCTTTAGCAGCAGACTGCGAAACAGGCGTTGCGGCTATGGTAACCTGAGCGCCGGATTCGATATGCTGTGACATGTATTCGTGGAGGTTCATCCTGTAGAGTTGATCCCCGGAGAGTACAATGTAATGACTCGGTTTTTGGATCCTGAAGTGATCGAGATTTTTCCGAACGGCATCGGCGGTGCCACCATACCAGCTTTCGTGATGAAAAGTTTGTTCCGCAGCCAGGATTTCACAAAAATCTCTACTGAAGGGATCGAAATTATAAGTTCTTCCAATATGGAGATGGAGGCTTGCTGAGTTGAATTGGGTTAGCACATAGATTTTACGAAACCCTGAATTAATACTGTTGCTAATCGGGATATCCACCAGCCTGTATTTGCCTCCAAAGGGGCATGATGGCTTTGCCCTGTCCTTCGTTAGCGGATAAAGTCTGGTTCCCTTACCCCCCCCCAGTATTATTGTCAGCGTTTTATTCATGGCACCTCCAGTTTAAGCTTAATTTATCGCCAATTGCGCTAATCTTAGCAACACATACATAATAACCTATGCCTCTGCAAGAACTACTACAAGAATTAAAGAGAAATCGCTCATTCAATGAACATATTACCCAATGGTTGGTGATGCCGCCGAAAAAAGGAATCTATAGCGACCTGCCATCCGATATTTCTCCGAAGTTAACCTCGGGATTGGCCTCTCAGGGGATAGAGAAACTTTATTCTCATCAGGCGGAGAGCTGGAGTTGCATACGTGCCGGCAGCGATACGGTTATTGTAACCCCGACGGCGTCTGGCAAATCACTTTGCTACAATCTTCCCATACTGCAAAGCTTACTTGAAAATCCCGCTGCCCGGGCACTTTATCTATTTCCTACAAAGGCTTTGAGCCAGGATCAGCAGGCGGCATTGGATGAACTTGTATCGGATACAAAGATGCTGATATACACTTACGACGGTGATACGCCTTCTTCAATTCGCATGGCCGCAAGGCAGGGCGGACGCATCATAATTTCCAATCCGGATATGCTCCACTCCGGGGTTCTACCTAATCATACCAAATGGACCCACTTTTTCAAAAATCTGAGTTTCATCGTGCTAGACGAGTTACATATCTACACGGGAGTATTTGGCTCTCACATGGCGAATTTGTTACGTCGCCTTCTTAGGGTTTGTAAGTTTTACGGTTCAAACCCGGTTATAACAGCCGCCAGTGCAAGTATCGGGAATCCGGGAGAATTGGCACAATCACTTGCTGGTCGCTCCTTTACAGTAATCGAGAACAACGGCGCTCCATCAGGCGAGAAGCATCTTATTCTATACAATCCACCACTGGTGGATGCGGTTCAGGGCATACGCCGCAGCGTGATTTTGGAATCTCAACACCTCGCGATGACTTTTCTTAAGGCGGGAGTTAAGACGATAGTGTTCGCTCGTAGCCGTATCAATGCTGAATTGATAGCGAGTTATATCAATGACAGGTTCGCGAACGTATATAATGAAAACCAAAGAATCAAAGTAGAGTCCTATCGTGGTGGGCATCTGCCCAGGGAACGGCGGAACGTGGAAAAGGGTCTTCGCGATGGAAACATTCAGGGTGTTGTGTCAACAAATGCATTAGAATTGGGCATTGATATCGGAGGGCTGGATGCTGCTATTTTAGCCGGTTTTCCTTCTTCGGTGGCTTCGGCATGGCAGCGTGCAGGTCGTGCTGGCCGCTCGAACGATGTATCTGTTGCAATAATGATGGCTTCCTCCAGCCCGACAGACCAGTATCTAGTGCGCCACCCGGATTACTTTTTCTCTCGTTCGGTTGAATCTGCGTTTATCGATCCGTCGAATTTATATATCCTCGGAGATCATCTGAAATGCGCAAGCTTCGAAATACCCTTTGAGGAAAGTGAGAATTTCGGAGGCGATACCAGGGACCTGCTGGCATACCTCGAAGAGCAGGGGGTTCTTAGACATACATCAGGACGCTGGTTCTGGTCTGACCGATCCTATCCTTCCGAGCACATTTCCATGCGTGGCGGAGCAGATGAAAATGTTGCAATCATCGATGAAACAAAGGGCGCCAATCTTGTAATCGGCGAAATGGATAGCTACTCAGCCAGAGAAATGCTTCATAATGAAGCAATCTATCTGCATAGAGGCGAGCAGTATCAGGTAAATAGATTGGATTTGGCCGGACGCCACGCCTATGTCGAGTCATGCAAGGTTAACTACTTTACTGACGCCATTGTGAAGCGCGATATCAAGGTACTCTCCGAAGATCTTCGCAGAGATGTAGCTGGATTACAGGAAAGACTGGGAGATCTTCTAATTCGCAGCGAGATTTCCAAATACAAGAAAATACGCTTCGGTTCTCATGAGAACATAGGCTACGGGAATGTTCATCTCCCCGAATATGAAATGCATACTCAAGGGGCTTTTCTGGCGTTTAACTCGGATTCGGCATCGAGACTTGCGTGGGAAGGGGTTCCAGAGTCGATGAAAATACCGGTACTCGGCCGAATTGCCACATTGATTCAGGTGGCGGCCCCAATTTTCCTTCTTTGCAGTATCAGAGATATAGGTGTTTCCGAACGAATACGCGATCCTCATCATGAATTGAGCGGCATATATGTTTTCGACAATTTTCCCGGTGGAATTGGTCTTGCTGAATCACTCATTGAACAGCTTCCCAGAATTTTGGCTGCAGCGTTGGATTTGGTATTAGTCTGCCCCTGCCAAACAGGTTGTCCTTCCTGCGTTGGCCCCAAAGATGAACGTGAGATTCACACACTTAACCCTAAGGAATTTACCGGGAAGTTCCTCGATGCGTGGATGCGCAACTTGAAGAAAGAAGTGTAGATGAGCAGCTTGACTCAGCGATTGGCCCACCTGCGCGACCGCAAGCCTGCGATGCCAACAAAGTCAAGAGATATTTCGCCTGGGCCCGAGTGGAGTAAATACGGTGAGTTCGTGTGGGAACGTAGAATAGAGCTTTCGCCAATACTGCCAAAAAAATTCAACACCACGTTTATATTGCCCGGAGAGCTTAGCACCGAGAATATACTTTTCTACGACTTGGAGACCACGGGCCTATCCGGAGGTTCCGGCAACACGGCCTTTCTAATTGGCATCGCCTGGCAAGAGGGCGACTGTTTCACGATTGCTCAGCTGTTTCTTGCCGATTATCCGGGCGAACAGATCTTACTACGGCGATATCAGGAATTAAGCCCCAGGGACTATCCGCAGATTTCCTATAACGGTCTTTCTTTTGACTATCAGGTGTTGAAGACGCGCTTCTTGATAAACCGAATGCCCGCATTGCATAGGAAGCAAATAGACTTGCTACATCCAACGCGCCGCTTATGGAAGACTATACTTGATAACTTCACTCTTGGAACGGTTGAGAGAGAGCTCCTGGGAATTAATCGGATTAACGATCTTCCTGGAAGAGAAGTGCCTGATGCCTGGTTCGCCTGGCTTAGAGGAAATCCAAATCGAATTGAAGAAGTATTTCAACACAATGTCAACGATATGATTTCATTGGCCAGATTGTTAGTTCTTTTGGAGCAATGCGGGATGTTAGGTGTGGAAGTAACGGAGAATTCGACTCCCAAACACAGTTTGAGTCGGCAGCTGCATGTCCAGGAGAAACTCCAAAGCCTGCCAAACGAGTTGCCGGAGAGGATTTATCGAGACCCCTCGGTGAGAAGTTCTTTGGAGTACAAACTGATGATGCCCAAACTCCCGGAGTGGAAAATGCCTTCATATTGGGGAATTGCGCGTCAGTGGGCTCTGAGCGATGTCTCGAAGGAACGGAAATCTCTGGAGCTTGGCTGGGCCGCCAAGGAAAAAAACTGCGGTCGCGAATTAGCCAGACGATTGAAGAGAGAACGGCATTACCATGCTTCCTATTCAATTTGGAAAGATTTATACGAGAGCGAAAAGAATTTTGTGTCAGCCATCGAATTGTCCAAACAGCTCGAACACCAGATGAAAAATCCCGAAACGGCACTCAGCGTGCTTGATGGATTAGAGGATATTGCTCCAGGTATCAAAGAGCGAAAGCATCTTGCCTATCGCAAAAATCGCCTGAATCGAAAAATTGCGCGGGCGAGACTGTCTACAGGGTAAGTAGAGCTCGGCGAGCCTCTGTTCTGCGGAGCGCTTGAGACCGTTTGTAAACTTTCAAATAAAACCGCACCGAAGTCTTCCAATTGAAGCGCCGTTTCATTCCGCGCCTAATCGCGCCATGCATCGAACGTTTGTCACGGTGGAAAGCGATGGCTCGATTAATTGCGTTGGCTAAATCGGCGTTGCTGTATTTATCGAACACAAAACCATCCCCCTTGCGTGGGGATTCACTGATATCAATAACAGTATCCGCGAGACCGCCAGTTCGTCTTACAATTGGCAGAGTTCCATAACGCATAGAATACATCTGATTCAACCCACATGGTTCATAACGACTTGGCATAAGGAAGAAATCCGATCCGGCCTCAATCAGTCTCGAGAAGCGATCGTCGAATGCAATTCTCACAGAACAATGATTCTTGAATATTTCACCAATCGCGCGAAAAGCATTCTCGTAAACAGTCTCGCCGGTGCCTAGAACTACCAGTTGAGCTCTGTCATCTCGAAAAGGTTTCATTGCGGCTCCGTGAATTTCGGTGAGGAGTTCCACTCCCTTTTGACTAGTCAATCTGGTAACCATACCAAAAACAGGGATATCGGGGTTACTGTCCAGTCCGGCTTCTTTTTGGAGTCGCGCTTTCAACCGAACCTTGCCATAGAGCTTATTGCGATCATAATTATCCGGCTTTAACACTTCGTCATTCGCAGGATCCCATAAGTGGTAGTCCATTCCATTTAGTATGCCCGTGATGTTTTCTTTACGACTTATCAAAATCTCATCCAGACCCCCGGCCAGTTCAGGGCTCAAAATTTCTCTTGCATAGCTTGGTGAAACCGTTGTTATCTCATCAGCTGATTTCAATCCCAGAACAAGAAAATTGAGGGAGTTCATGAATAAGACAGAATTTTCCTGATTTCTTTCCACTGCTTCAATTTGTCTGGGTGAGAAAATCAAAAGGTTGTTGGACGGAAAAACTCCCTGGTGTTCAATATTATGAATGGTTAGAATTGACGAGCTCCTCTCAAAATCCCCATTTCTCTCCGAATTTTTCAATAGCCAGGCTAATGGGGCCGTGGGCCAGTCGTGTACATGGAATATATCAGGAATCCAATTCAGGCTCCGACACAACTGCAATGCGGCGGCGCAGAGAAAACCGTAGCGAAGTGCATTGTCCGGCCAGGAATTAGAGCCGTCTGGCCCATAAATACCCTCCCGATCATAAAGATCTCGTCTCTCGAGAGCATACAGGGGAATTTCAGTTCCCACGAGTTTGCCGGCGTGAACCGCACACCACATCTCGCCCGGTCCCATTGGAACACCCAGCGGCTTAGTGAACCGTTTAAATGTATTTTCATCAATGCCGGAATACATGGGGATCAAAATTCTGACATCGTGGCCTCTCTGATATAGGGCTTTGCAGAGCGCGGGGACAGCATCGGCCAGGCCGCCAACTTTTGCCAAGGGTGCCACCTCGCTGCTAATCATCAATATTTTCACTTCACATTTCTCATAGATGGATGCTTACTTCATTGGGATTGGCAATTCACCCTCCGGTGTGAAATCTCCGATAAGGGCGGCAAAAGCTGCCCGAAAACTCTCCCTGCCGGTGCCGTAGGCCGCCAGTGAGGTTTGAACCCAATCCAGTGAATTTAAATGGATGGGAGAGAGAACGGAAATGACAATAACCTTCTCAGCTATCGGTTCAAGTTCATTGAGCAGGATTCCCATCTCCGCATCCGGAAGTAGCACAATTACTGAATCAAAGTTACGGGCAACTCGCAGAAGCTCTCTCCCCTCGCGGCGCAAATCCGCTCTGCTCTCAGCATAATCCAAAAACCACTGATACGCGTCCGGATAGCGTTTGATTCCTTCGGTGAAGAAGTTGGCATAAGTTCCGGCCAACAGCACGCTTCCAGCCTGCTCTGGCTTGAGGGGGAGAAGTTCGGAGCGAAGCAGTGTGATACTTCGAGCAGCCTGTTCCAAAAAGAATGTAGCTGCTCCGGGTACGGATCTATCGGCTTTTGAGGCATCGGGGAGCAGTGGGATAGCGTTCGACGACTTGAGATACTCTGCCTTGAGTGCAATAACGCGCCTGGCTGCCTCGCGAACACGTCGATTGAATTCATCTTCTCTCATCTGCTCAAGCAGATATTGGTGTATACTGCGACGATATGCCACGCTGCTGGATGCAAGAAGTATATCGGCGCCGGCAACCATCGCCTGATAACAAATTTTGGCGATGGGCATTCCGTTGTTTCTTGCACCGTACATAAACATATCATCGGTTATCGTAACGCCCTCGAAACCAAGTTCATCCCTCAGTAACTCGGTCGATATTGAGTATGAAAGCGTTGAGGGAATTTCGTCTCCAGTTATTTTGGGGAAGGCTAGGTGCCCCACCATTATCGCTGGAATGCCGGCAGCTATCATGATTTTGTAGGGAATCAGATCGCGGTTTCTCAGTGTATCCAAATCCGCATAAACCTTTGGGAGGGTTCCATGAGAATCGTCTTGGGTATCCCCATGGCCCGGGAAGTGTTTTGCCACACTGATGATACCCACCTCCTTGTGTCCTCGAAAGAATGAAAGCCCTAAAATGGCGGTCCACTGTGGATCGGACATGAAAGCACGCGGTCCGATAACGTCTGCTTTCGGATTGATGAAGATGTCCACTAAGGGGGCAAAATTTGTATTGATTCCAACAGTGGCTAACTCCTCTCCCAGAATCAAACCGGTTTTCCAGGCATCTATGGGAAGCTTATCTGCTCCCAGGGCCATGTTGCCGGGGGTTATAGAAGTGCTTCCTTTGACATGACGAACCCAACCACCCTCCTGGTCGGTAGCGATTAACAGTGGTATGCCAAACTTTGATGCGATGGCCTTGCTTTGATACTTCCCAACAGTTCCAGCCAATTCCGATAGGTCGTTGGCGTTCCAGCCATACACCTTTACTCCTCCAATTCCTTCCCGTTCTATCCAGTGAAGAAGTTCCCTCTCAGGTGCTTTGCCCGGGTAGCCAAACATCAGAACTTGTCCTAGAGCCTCCCTGTTGCTCATCACGTTCACAATACGAGTAGCAAGCTGTTTTGGAGCCAGTTTGTCGGAAAAATGAGGCAATCGATCAATAGGTTCTATCGGATTCCTGGAGCCCATTTTACCAGACAAGACGGGTGGCATCTTGACAGCCTTGTTCTTCAGTTCCGAAAGAAGTTCCGAAGAAAAGTGTCCTGTGTCAAACACCGTTCCAGAGGTTAGAAAAAATAGAAGAAGGCAGATAAATCGGCTCAAAATCAAGCGGCTCCGCCGTAGATTTCACCCTTAATCGCATCAATGTAGGCAGCAGCCATATGGGCGGATATTGCGCCCTCGCCGCATGCCACCACCACTTGACGGAAGGGTGTGGAGCGTACATCTCCAATCGTGTAAAGTCCTGGCTGCGTCGTTTCCATGTTTTGGTTCGTTACAATATAACCCGCCTCGTCCTTTTTCAGTTTCGGCACCAACGCGGTTTGTGGTATGGCACCCACGAAAATGAACACGGCATCGAAATTCTCTTCATATACCTTATTTTCAATGGTTCGCCTTAGTCTTACTCTGCGTACTTTGTCCTCGCCCAGAATTTTTTCTAAAACGTGATTGAAACGCACCTCGATATTCGGATTTTTCAACACCCTGTCAGCCAGGGATTTCTGTGCTCTGAAGCGATCGCGCCGGTGCATTAGCGTGATTTTATCGCTGAGATTCGCAAGATACGCGGCCTCATCACAGGCAGCATCACCTCCGCCGACAACCAGAATTTTTTTGTTTTTAAAGAATGGTCCATCGCAGGTGGCGCAATAAGAAACTCCTCGGCCTGAAAATGTTTCCTCTCCAGGTATACCCAGGTGTTTGTGCTTTGCTCCAGTGGACAAAACAACGGTCCAGCTGCTGAAGCTTTCATCAAAGGTTTCAACGGTGAAAACATCTTGCGTTTTTTTTATCGCTGTCACGGTGGCAGATTTAATCATTGCTCCAAATTGCTCTGTCTGCTGTCGCATAAGCTCGCTGAATTCATAGCCGTTTATCGCCTTTGGGAAGCCCGGATAGTTTTCCATTTCATTGATAAGAAGAGCCGTTCCGCCGGGCGCCAATTCCTCTATAACCAATGTGCGTAAATTGGCACGAGACCCATACTGGGCCGCACTCAGCCCGGCAGGGCCTCCGCCGACTACAATTAAATCCCATTCAGGTTGTATTTTCTTCATCCATATGTCCTTTTCGAAGACTAGTACAATATGGATGAATGAATCAATGATTTGTCGTGTAGGTAGACCATCATTTAGCTTTTTTGAGAGCCATAATGTTTCACTCTTCTGCCCTTAATAGCTTATTTTCGCCCTTTTTGCGAAAGACAGAATCAGAACTTCCCTAGGATTGATGTATAATATATGCATGATGTCATTTATCAAGCTTCGCACATTCGGCAAATTGTCTGCTCGTTCGCGGCATTGCTGTTGGTTGTTCGTGGTTTGTATATGGGTGTTCACGGGGGGAGAGCCTTTGTATTCCGAGGTTCGAATAGTTCCAGATGAAGCTGTGCTCGCCATTGGAGAAGCAAACGAGCCTTTGCCCTTGGAAGCATTGATACGTGCCGCATTTTTGGCCTCGGGAGCGAAAGATGAGGAGCTAAATGGGAGAATAGAAGCAATACTGGAAATAATCGATTCGCTTGGCCCCCTTGCCTCGCTTGAAATGACAAGTAAGGGCGAGGCACTGCTGGAGTGGATTCACGAAAATTTGTTGACACGCTATGTGGAACTTCAAACCTCCTTAATTGTTTTGCTGGAAAAAGGAACTTATAACTGCGTATCTTCGGCCATTCTATATATGTTGCTGGCCAGGGGGATTGGAATACCAATTCACGGTGTTCTAACTGAAGATCATGCATTTTGTCATATTCCTGTGGCGGGTGGAGCTATCGGGATCGATGTGGAGACTACGACGATACATGGCTTTGATGTTGGTTCGCGTAAACTTGCACGGGATTCGTTTACTAGACGCACAGGTTTCACCTATATTCCGGCCGGGAAACAACGCAGGGATATCGGAGAAAAGGAGCTCATCTCCCTGATTTATCAAAACCGAATATCTATGTTGCAGAAATCCGGTGGCTGGAACGAGGCGGTAGGTCTATCGCTTGATAGATGGGCTCTAACGAGAAGTCAGGCTGTAATGGAATACTATCTGTTGTCAGTTAGAAATTATGCCATCTACCTCAATGAACAAAAACGTCAGGTGGAAGCTCTGCACTTCTTGGGTGAAGTAGCAAAGACTCTGGGCAGAAATCATGGACTTGAGGATATCGCGTCGATGCTGCTAGGGAATGCGGTTATTCTCAATTTAAGAGGAAATCAGATTGAGGAGGCCCGCGCGATTCTTGAGGATGAAAGACTAAGGGTACTTGTATCGGAAGATTTTTTGACCGCACGTCGAAAAGAAATCATGAGGCACGAACTTGAAATAACTGTTAAAGGCGTCAAAGATGATCTCTCATTTCATGTCTCACTGACTGAAGTGAATAAGGCGCTGGCGACTGATGTCATAGATGTCAAAAGATGGGAGGAGCTAACCGTGTTTCTTTGGACTAAGGAAACCCAGCGCAAAGCTGTTGATGGGGATTGGTTGGCCGGCTGGTTATTTCTGGAAACTGCGCCAGAATCCGTCCGAGTAATTTCAGGATGGGATTCCCTGGAAGCCACGTACGAATACAACGCCACCATCACTTATCATAATCGTTTTGTCACAGCCCTGAGGCAGAGACGTATCGATACGGCTAACAGAATTCTAAACGAGGGACTTGAGCTATTTCCCGATTCTTCCATTTTGATTGCCGACAAGAAATTACTTGCAGAGCAGCAATAGCTTTTCCTAAATTCACCTACGAAAACTGCCGAGGATGGAAGAAGGGTGGTTTAAGCTTGGGATGTGTGTGAACGATCAAAGGCAGTGGGAAAACCTCGTAGACTTGATGGAAATGGAACGGGGAATACTCGAAAGCTGCAACGAGTTATCAATTGACATACGAGCGAGTCTTCACGCGAGAAATTGGCCGGCACTGGAACCAGCACTAAAACGTTTGGATATTTTGGCCAGGGACTTGGAAGACATTGAGAGCAAGAGATTAACTCTCAGCGAAAATTTGGGCGACAAGTTCATCGAAAAAAAAGTAATGGAATTGCCGGATGAACTTCGCAAGCGTTTCCATTACTTGAAATTTGAGCTGAAGGCCAGCTTACTCAAGGTTGGAAGTCGCGTCAGCGGTATAGCTGCCTACACGGAATCACGGGAGGGGTTAGTGCGTGAGCTGATGGAGGTTTTGATTCCATCTGCTCAAGGCCGTGTATACAACAAGCAGGGGCAGGCAGTTTCAACCAGCGGGAATCCACTAGTTGTTTCCCATAAATTGTAGAGGATTACTAACATGTCTAATAGCTTTAGTGGAATAGAAATTGGCAAACGAAGTCTGAATACACATCAGTTGGCTCTGAACACTGTCGGGCATAATCTCTCGAATGCATCTGTGGAGGGATATTCTCGTCAAAGAGTAATCATGCGCTCAGTCGATGCCCTTTATCGTCCACAGTTAAACCGAGAGGAAAGAGCCGGGCAAATTGGACAGGGCGTGGAAGCCGCAAGTATTGAACGTGTTAGAGATAAGCTTCTAGAGAATAGGATATTGGCTCAGATTGATGATGTGGGATATTGGCGCACGCGGGATACTTATCTACTTCAGGTTGAACAGATTCACCTTGAACCCTACGACAATTCCGTACGAGCTTTGATGGATGCATTCTGGCAGGGATGGCAAGAACTTTCTGTTCATCCCGACGGAGAAGCGGAACGACAAGCAGTTCTAAGGCGAGGAGAATCGCTCATGGACGGCGTCAACCGACGTTACAGCAGGCTCAAGGAAGTCCGAAACATGATAGACGAGGACTTAGTTGTTTCTGTGGGCGAAGTGAATGGAATACTAACTGATATCAAGGAACTCAATGAAGAAATAGTTAAGTCCGAAGCCATGGACGATAACCCGAACGACCTGTACGACAGGCGCGATTTGCTGGTTAATAAACTGGCCGACTATCTAACTATTACCGTGGATAATCGAGATCCCGATGAATTCCTTGTTCACACGGGAGGTTTTCATTTAATACAGGGAGCTCAGGTTTCCTATATAACGACCGATCCGAATCCCGATAATGAAGGTTATCACGATATTCGTTGGGAGACTGACGGCGAACTTCTGATACCGCGATACGGCAAATTCGGTTCATTGCTTGAGTTGCGAGACATAGATATCCGCGACGAAATTCAGTCGCTCGATGAAATGACAATGGCTTTTGCAGACCTGGTTAATGAAATACATCGAGAGGCCTGGTCTGCCAAAGGGATCACCGACACGATTTTTTTCCGAGAGTATCCTTTTGTAGACAATGTTTCGGGAAACTATGACCGGGACGGCGACGGTGTGCTGGATTCAACTTACATCTATCGTCTGTCGGGAAGCAACGAATTGAATCTCAGGGCAGTAATTGGTTTTGCTGGAACAATCACTATCGATGGGATTGAAGGACCAGTGGATATCCCGTATACAGCTGTCGATACTGTAGAAATGGTTTTGGACAGAATCAATTCTTCGGTAAGCGAGATTAGCGCCAGATTGAACTGGAATGGAAGGTTGGAACTTCGCGCAGGGACAGCCGAAGAAATTGATAATCCTGACTTTGTAATCAGGCACGTTGAAGATTCAGGGCAGTTTTTAACAGGTTATGCAGGTCTGCTCGGGGGGAGCGGGCCTCTGGCGGCATACGACTGGCAGGTTCCGGATGCTGCCCTAAGCCTGCAACCTGGTGAAACTGCATTCTCAATTTCGCCTTTAAGCCATCCCTCAGGTTGGCTTAGGGTGAATGAGGAACTAGTTGTCGATCCTTCAAAGATTGTCGCCTCGCTCAGCGAAACGGGATACACCCCATCGGGAGGCGACAACAGGGCCGCACTCGCTATCGCCCAGCTTCGACATCATCCTGTACTTGAAGATCAGAACGGCACCTTCGATGATTGGTTTGCCTTAGCTGCGGCGAATATCGGTTTAAAGGGTGAAATAGCCGCCCAGACAAAAGAAAGTCAGGACTTGGTGATAAAAGAGCTTGAAGACCTAAGACAGTCGATTTCCGGAGTGAATCTGGACGAGGAATTCTCCGAGATGATTAAATTCCAGCATGGATATAATGCCGCCGCCAGATTTATTACAACCATCGATAAAATGCTTGAAACTATAATCAACAGATTGGGGGTTTAGTATGCGAATCAGCACATATATGTCGATGCAAGATAGTCGCTTCCGCATGTCTGAACGAGATTTCAGAATGAGTCAGGTACAGCGTGCCGTTGCTTCCAGTCAGGCAATAGGAGAACTTAGAGATGCGCCTGTTGATGCCGCTCATGTTACTAGACTGGATTCCTCCGGAAAGCGACTGGAAAAGTATATGAAGAATATCGACTATATCCGGGGCAGGTGGTTGCAGGCCGAGGGCTATATGAACGAAGCGCTCACCATAGTGCATCGCCTAAGGGAGCTTTCGATACAGGGTGCGAACGGTATTTACAGTCGAGAATCGATGAACAATATGGCCATTGAGGTGGATGCGCTCATATCGGAATTATCGTTAATAATAAATGCCAAGGGGGGCGATGGCCAATATCTTTTCGCGGGTGATGAAGTTTCCACGCCTCCCTTCCTGATTAACATCGGCCGTGTGCCGGGCATAAGGCGACCTTCGATTACCAGCATAATCTACGAAGGAGATATTAATCGAAGTCGTGTGGAAATCACCGATGGGCAGACAGTGAAATCCAATCTTAAGGGGAACGAAATCTTTTGGGCTGAAAACCAGCAGATTTTTGGAGCAAGTGATACCGAAGGTTTTATGGTAAGCGAGCAAAACAGGTTTATTATTGACGAAAAAGAAGTTGTCTTGGAGATTGGTGACAACATTCACACCGTTGTCAGAAAAATTAACGACTCGGGGGCACCAGTTAAAGCCTCGATCGATCCTGTAACCGGTTCTCTGAATCTGGAAACAACCGTTCCTCATCAGATATGGCTTGAACCAGCAGAGGGCAGGGCGCTAATCGACATGGGGCTCCTTACCGACCGGGGTGGAACAAGCCCCCCGATGAACTGGCACCCTGACGCTGTAGTTGCGGGAGGCAGTATTCTCGATCAAGGACTGACTCTGAGGGATGCCCTTATCGATGGCGATCAAGAGCGAGTGGGGGGAGTAGTGATTGGCGGTCTCGATAAGGGTCTTGATACGCTGCTTCGCAATCTAGCAGACCTAGGGGCAAAGGGCGAACGTCTGGAATTCGCTGTGAATCGCTTAGCCGATGAATTCTTGACGCTTACCGAATGGAAATCGCGACTTGCCGATGCAGATTTAACGGAAGCGATTACCGAGATGAGCATGCTTGAATATACTCAGAGGGCCGCTTACCATATAGCCGGTCGTATCCTTCAGCCAACATTGATGGATTTTCTCAGGTGAGGTCAATATGAGAATTGACACTAAGGCCTATGGTTTTCTTGAGGTAGATGTAAGGCAGAAAATAGAATTCCCTCAGGGGCTCTATGGTTTTGAAGGACTCTCTGATTATGTTCTCCTGGATGCACGCCAAAGTCCTTTTTATTGGCTTCAATCCCTTAACGTTAAGGAAACTGCATTTGTTCTAATCGATCCGCTTATCGTTCGCCCTGATTACAATGCCGATATCGACCCTCAGGATTATGAAGCTTTGAAATTGACTGGCCCCGAAGATGATAGATTTTTGCAATTTGTCGTTGTTACGATTCCCGCTGATGGTCGGGGAATGACGGTCAATCTTCAAGGACCGTTAATTATCAACAAGGACATTCAAGAAGGACGACAGTGCATCTCTCGCGATAATGAGTGGCATGTGCAACACAACATCATCGAGGAGATGAAAGCTAACGAGAATCGAGCATGCTGATACTCTCCAGGAGAAAGGATGAGAGTGTAATTATTGATGATGGCATCGAGATTTCTGTCGTCGACATCAGGGGCGACCAGGTTAAACTGGGAATCAAGGCGCCGAAAAACGTGAAAGTCTATCGAAATGAGGTATTCCAGGCAATTCAGGCCGAGAATCGGGCTGCTGCAGCCGCGCCGGTAGATCTTCCAACCCTTGAGCTTCCAGAAAATAAATAGGCATTCTCGTTTTGCTTCAGGTTACACGGGAAATTTTCTCGATGAAAACCCTTTTGACATCGAAACAATCTCGGGTTCACTTGCCCTAAGATATATTGGCCCTATATCCAAAGGATCCGGACCATCCCTTTCATAGGCGGTTTTCGCCATATCGATCATTGCTGCTCCCCTGCCGTAAGTACTAAGCCGGTCGATTGTGACACGTTCATAGCCCTCCGCAATTTCAGCATTGGGACCAGTGGCCAGAATCGCGGACTTCTTCGACAAGGAGTTTAGGAACTCATTCAGAGCAATATCCTGATCATCTCTAATTCGCTTCCCATTTTGGAATGCGGCCGTGTAGACTCGTCTCTTCCTGGCATCGATTATGGGTACCACGATTCCAGGCCAGTTTTCCCGTCTAGCCGCCAATAAGGTTAGAGTAGGCACCGCCTTCAAATGGCAGGCTGCCCCCTTGGCAATACCCTTCGCCGTTGCCATGCCAATTCGCAAACTCGTAAAGGAACCCGGTCCGGCAGAGCAGGCAACAAGGTTTAAATCTACAGGCTCGATTTCGGACTGCTTGAACACTGATGCAACTGCCAACATCAGTGATTGAGCGTAATCAAGCTCATTGTTGATAATCAGCTCGATGCAATGTCCTTTGCTGCTTAGAGCAACTGTTAGAACACGTCCCGAGGTCTCCATGGCAAGAATATTCATTTCTGGACCCCAATCCTGGTTATCGTGATACTTCGCCGATCGTTGTCGATGAATTCCATTATCACTCTCAAAGTCCGTTTCGGCAACTCATCTCCCGCTCGCTCACCCCACTCGATTATGCTTACTCCCTCACCATCTAGCATTTCCTTGAAGTCCAGCCAAATAAATTCACTTGGAGAGTTAAGTCGGTAGAAATCCAGATGATAAAATGGTAGCTTACCCGAGTATTCATTCATAATCGTGAATGTGGGACTAGTCACATTATCGTCGATGTCAAAAGAATCGGCTATTCCCTGAGCGAACACTGTTTTCCCCACTCCAAGCGGGCCGGTAATCGCCACAACATCGCCCGGCCCAAGAGTTTTTCCAAATACCCTGCCTAAACTCCGAGTCTGCAAGGCACTTTGACTTGTCAGTTGACTATTCCTGTTCATATTGAGTCAAGAATCAAGCAAGTTTTTAACGCAATGCGCGGATGGAAAATATCTCAAGGGTTGAGAATCAGCCTTAGCCAAGATTGTATACATAGCTGTTAATCAAATTCATATCCTCAACGCTTGCCTTGGTGAACATAACGTGGGCAATGCTTCTGGTACGATCAATTGCGCGAGTATTCACAATTTCCCCGAAAACGACAACACTCTCCCCGGTTTTATACTCGAAAACCAGTTTTACCAATTCTCCCAGATCGAGCGGATTGCGCGATGAAATAGAGCATCCCCCAGGTGAGAGGTCGATTAAGGTTCCTGCCAGATTATTGGAGGATAGCACCTGCTTTCTTCTTTTTTCAACGATGCGAACAAGATATATAGCCACGTGGCCACTAATCGCGCGCCTACGGTGTTTCCGCAGCAATGATCGATTCTCTTTTGCCGTGTGTCCCAGTATTATACTGGGCTCTCTCATGATGTTCGTGTATCCAAGCACCTTGGATTCAAAGACAACTTCCTCGCCATCGATACTCAAGATAAAATGCCTAATCTTGCTTCCTCTACGCCACTTTGTTGATTTCTCCTCAAGTTCTTTCGGAACTCTGACACAATAGAATTCCTTGAGGTTCGCAGTAATCCACGACGAAAAACGTTTGCCGTCTTCCTGTTGAAAGGTTATTTTTTGATTTATTCGGAGCTGTTTGGATGAGGTCACGTTGCCTCTATCCACAAATACTTTATCAATGTGTTGTTTAATTTTGTAGATTTCCAGTTGCCTATTCTTAACCATAGGGTTTTCGGCGTCAGAACAATCTCTTAGAGCTTCGGCAAGGACTCTATTTAGTTCTCTGGTATTTGCCAACAAACTTGCCGGCTGCTGAACCTCTTTCATGAAGCTCACCAACAGGCGAGCTTGGTTTTTTGTCAATCCAATCGCCATCGCCCTACGCCGAAAAGCTCTCCTACTGATTCTCTTGCCACCAACTTCAGGGGCAGAGTACCGCAGTATCGCCATAATTATCGCGAGAACTATTATTCCCATTGCTATCGCCGTTTTCAAATCGAGAACGTTTTGATAAAAATGGCTCGGAGCTAATTGCATTATTGGGTCGAGTTCACATCCCAAGTCATCTTGTCTGGCAGTTCCATAAGTCGCGGCTTAAATTCATATTCCAGCAGGTCTCCGATTCGAACCGTATCGTTGGCTATTAGAGCTTCCTCAAGTTCGGAGAACATTTTGTTCATGTCATCCACGATGCCACTCCTGCCAACATTGCCGGCGCCCCAAGTCAAACATCTAATAAATTTCTGAAGAATTTTGCAAAGCTCGGCGATTGAATCCATTGCTTGCTTACCCTTACCTGTCTGAAGGTTAACTGCAACAACATCGAGGTTATTTGCAAGTTGAGAAAGCGTCGTCATCGCGGATTTTGCCTCGCCAATTGGATCGGTAATCTCTTTCAATCGATCGTCCAGTAATGCAAGCATAGTTGTCGAACTTGAAATCAATGTCAGGCGGTTTTGTTCCAGAGTTTTTCCTAATTCGGATATGACGGAAGAGTTTGGCTTCTCATCCAGCAGTCTGGGAAGGATTTTTCTAAGATCCTGGTAGCTTGATTCCAGCTCCGCAAGGGTGTCGCTATTGCCCGTTTCGGCGGACTCTTTAAGTAGGGCAAACAAATCTCTTGCGATTTCCAATTGCCTCATTCGGCTTTCTCGGATGCTAAGCGCTTCAATCGATAGTTGTCCCACCTCCTCAATTGGTTTCTTGAATAATTCATTTTTATCGAGTGCCATTTTTTGATTGTCAATTTCAATGCCGTCTAACAGCATTCCAGTATTGCCGAGCCAGGTTTTAAGCTCAGCAATTACATCTCCGATTGTTTTCTCGTTTTCCAATGTGAAATCGATAGCATCACCGTTGATAGTTATTGTCATATAAGCTTTTCCTCTAGCGTTCATCGCTCTGCTGGCGGGCAAAATTTTCAAGTTCCCTTGAGCTATTCTCCAGTTGATTCAGGATTGCTTCCATGTTTCCATACTGACGTCTTAAGTTCGCTTCGTAGTCTTCAAGGTATTGCTCGTAGTTCGAAATATCTTCTTCGACATCATCAATTTGTCCACCTATTCTCGCTATCCGGTTGCTGACGAAACCAGTACTGCGCACATACGGAGTGAGGTAGCTGTCAACAGCGTTTGCAACACCGCTATCGATTACTAAATCGCCACTCGTGTCTTTCCCGAAAAGTTCCTTAATTGCATCGACATTCGTCTCTAAAGCCTTCTCCAGTTTCTCTTCATCTATTTCGAGGTAGCCCCTGAGCTTTGAAAAATTGGCTGCGCTCGTGTTTCCGGATGAAGCATTGGTTGAAATGCCAATATGAGCAAGCAATGAAAGTTCGACTCCCGCGCTGGTGGGATATGGATTAGAAACAATGCTTTGAAGTTGACTCTTCACTTGAGCCAAGGCATTTTCTCCTCGCATATATCCCAATTGGTTTTCCAAATCCTCGCGTTCAGCATCGTCCAGATACTCCAGCTCGTCAATTATCCCCTGATCGTCGTTTGTCAGAACCAATATGCGTGTTATCAATTGGTTGTAATTGAATACAAATCTGATAATAGCTTCTTTTGCAGTTTCCACATCAGGAATGATGGATAATTCAACTGGTTTAGACGAAGAACGTTTGATGTTGAGTGTTAGTCCGTCGATTAGATCATCGATCGAGTTGTCAGGACGCTGGATTTCAATTCCCATAAATTCGATTATTGCATCTTCCGCTTGGCTGCTTGGATTGACAGGCTCAAAGCCTCCCAGTTGTTTTGGATTGTAAATACGAATATTCGCGATTTCCACTGATCGTTCGATATCACTGTTCTCCAGCACGATGGTTCTGATATTCGTGGGTAAGCTGGATGCTTCCACTCTGACAACTTCGAAGCCCTCGTCTGAGTTCTTATCAAAATCAACGGATGGAAGGTTGAAAACACCGAAGCTGTTCTTTACGCCCGGTATTTCCCTGATTCCTTGCTCTGTGACAGAATTTTCTTCAGTGAAATTCGGAACAGTTGTCTTTGATTGAGGTTTTGGCGCGTTAGCCCACGGCGGATCTAAAAGCTTCACTGTATCATCAGGTTTTATAACCCGGTACTCATACTCTAACACCAAACCCGGCTTTATTTCTATTTCCTCCTCGAAGGGTAAACGCACGATGGTGTTGGGACCAACTATCATACCTTTATCAGAGAGCGCCAGTCGATTTTTGGAAGAAGTTGTATCGTTTTCTAGATTTTTGAATACGCTTTCGAGCGATACTTCCCATAACTCTGCCTTCTGCAGCATCCCGGTTCTCAACCCCAAATTCACTGCATCAGCCTCGAATACCAGCCTGTTTTCGGTTCCGGTAGGTATGGCTTCAATTATCATAATTCGTGTATCGGGGGTATCACGAACAGTAATCGCTCTGATTAGTCCCTCTCCCTTATCAGTTAGGCGGCGTGAAAAATCTTCAAGCGTGCCTCCCCGGTAATCGAGACTTAGCGATTTTGAGCCAACTCTAAACCCGTAATCACCTGCATCGATGCGAAAAGCCTTATCGAGCGAAAGCGATTTGAAGCGATCAGAGGTTGCAATTTGTTTAACTGTCAAAGAATAGTTGTCTATAGGGGCGTTTCTGCTGGCAAGTGCCGTTAGAATTCGCTCATCCGAGCTACTTGCCAACTTATCGGAAAATGGATTTTCGAAGCCATATAGGCTTTTCACGGTGCGTTGGAGACTGCCAAACTCGCGATTAACCTGATGCCAGATTGTCTTGTTCTCTTCGAGTCTCGATAGATTTTTCTCCATCCTGCTGAGCTTAATGCGCTCAGCCGCAACGAGATCTTCTATTAAACTTGCAGTGTTATACTTGGATGAGACGCCGGGAATGTTGATTTCGGCCACTTTGACGCTCCCACCAGCCATCCAGTGGCCGGAAAAATGAACCAGGTATCAATGGTCTTAAACCACCGATGCGGTTCAGCTTCAGAAACTCAAAAATTCCGTCATGTTGTTCAAATTAACTCGTCGAACAAAATTCCCAAGGCCCGTTCAACATTTTCGTGCATTTTCTGCAATTCTCGTGACGGGATTTCCCTGATGACTTTATCGGTATCTTTATCAATGATTCTAACTGCCAAGTTGAAAAGTTCGCCCTTCAAGACGTATTGGAAACGAGTATTTCGGATTATCTTATCGAGCGCAACCTTAAGCTGCTCCTTATTTATTCTAAAGACTGGGGGCCTCCTGGTTACAGGAAATCTCCCCGCTGTTCCACTTTTTAGAACTCCTACATTTCTAATGGCAGTTGTGAGGTGTACTACATCCATGGCAGTCCTCCGTTACATTCAAATGATAAAGGAAATCACGGGGAGCGACGCGTATTCCCCGTATTTCCTAGTAGAAAAGATGACATCCAGAAATCTCTTCTACTTCCTTTAAGACTATCCCATCAGTTGGAGTACAGACTGTGTTCGCAGATTGGCCTGGGCAAGCATCGAAGTGCTAGCCTGCGTCAGAATAGAATTCTTCGTATAATCGACAATCTGTGTCGCCATATCTGCATCTCTAATCTGGGATTCGGCTGCCTGGAGATTCTCGGCGGCAATAGCAACACCTTTGGCAGCCATCTCAAACCGATTCTGGTAAGCGCCAAGATCGGCTCTTTGTTTGTTTACTATTTTTAGTGCGTTATCCACGATTCCTATAGTTCGATTCGCTTCCTGCACGGATGAAATAGATACAAAACTGCCAGGATTTTGACTGCTTTCGAGGCCCAGGGCCAAGGCAGTCATAGTTCCGATCTGGATTCTCTCATTTTGGTCCATGTTAGCACCAACCTGAAGCTGCATAATTTCGCCATTGGCAGAGTCTGTTGCAAATCTACCAGTAAGAACATTCATGCCATTGAACTGCGCATGCGAGGCTATACGATTCACCTCGTCGACAAGTTGGGAAACTTCCACCTGAATCTGCATTCTATCCTCATTTGAATAGATGCCATTCGCAGCTTGAACTGACAGTTCCCTAAGTCTGTGCAGTATGTCTTGGGACTCCTGCAGATAGCCTTCGGTGGTTTGTATGAAAGATACGCCATCTTCAATATTCCGCACTGCCTGATTCAAGCCGCGGATCTGACTGCGCATCTTTTCACTAACCGCCAGCCCCGATGCATCATCACCAGCTCGATTGATTCGAAGACCACTCGCCAACTTCTCCATTGACTTCATGGCCTGCCTGTTCACAATACCAAGCTGTCGATTCGCATTTATGGCGCTCATGTTGTGATTTATAACCATGTTCTCTCCTTGAAATGGATATTGAGGAGCATCCATGCTCCTCGTTCTCCTCAAAACCACGGATTATCGCCAAAAAGGAAGCCAAGCGCGTCGCTCCAAGTCGGCTAAATTCCACTGGAACGAGGAGCCATTCCCGCCCTGAGCGAGAATGGCACACCGCCCGTGGCATATTCAAGAAAATGCTTTTTCAAAGATCAACCGGACTCCAGTGTCAGCCCAAAACAGCCGAGTGAGCCTCTTTAAATAACTATAATACCTGCAGGGGTCTCAAGCAAGCTGTTTTTTTGAATTACTGAAGCAGCTGCAATACGCTCTGTCCTCTTACGTTCGCTTGCGCGAGCATTGCAGTGCTGGCCTGCGTTAGAATCTGATTTCGTGTATAATCAACCATGCCTGAGGCCATATTCAAATCTCTTATTCGGCTTTCAGATGCCTGGAGATTTTCGGCACCCACGTCAATTCCTTTAATGGCCATTTCCAGACGATTCTGATAGGCACCCAAATCAGCGCGCTGTTTATTTACTTGTTTCAAGGCATCATCTAACACGCCAATGTTTCGATTGGCCTGATCGGGAGTGCTGAGGGAAATAAAGGCGCCGTTGCCAAATTGTCGCAAACCCAGGGCTGTGGCTGTCATTGTTCCAATGTACACCTGCTCCCTTTGATCCATGTTCGCCCCAATATGCAACCACATCGAAGCTGTTGGCGCGTTAAGGCCTGTGAAGCTGGCAAAGCGGCCGGTGAGCATATTCATACCGTTAAACTGGGCATGAGATGCGATGCGGTCAATTTCATCTATCAGTTGTGACACCTCTACCTGAATTTGCATTCTGTCCTCAGCGGAATAAATGCCGTTAGCCGCTTGAACAGCCAGCTCTCGAATTCGGATTAGCACATCCGAAGACTCCTGCAAATAGCCCTCTGTAGTTTGGATAAACGAAACACCGTCCGAGCCATTGCGACTTGCCTGTTGTAAACCTCGAATTTGGGCCCTCATTTTTTCGGAAACCGCCAAACCCGATGCGTCGTCTCCAGCTCTCGAGATTCGAAGGCCGCTGGAGAGTTTTTCCATCGCTTTGATGGTTGACTCATTGGCTACTTTCAGGTTCCGCTGAGCGTTTAAGGCGCTCATGTTGTGATTAATGATCATATAATCCTCCATGAATTAATAATCTGTGGGCATCCGTGCCCAGTTGTTCAGAGTTCCTTGAGATTCAAACGAAATTCAAGCTCTATCGACAGAGTTCGTCCGAATTGTAGAAATCACCTTACGCCAATAATCGGTGTCTAATCTCCCAAAACTTGAGGTAAAACTTCGAAATTTCTAAAGTGACAATGAGTTTTACCGACTAGTCGGATTCCAAGGTATGAACTTTAGTGGAAACGCATTCAAATATGAAGAAATGCTAGCCGGCTTGCAAAGCATTGCACCGATTGATCGAGTTATTCTGGGAATGAAGGGCTTCGAGTTTCTCGTTCTCCACCTCGTCTGAGGAACGAACACGCGCCACGCTCGGGTGTTTCAAACAGTCGTTAATAAGTATTCTGTATTCAAGTGGTGTGTTTTCCGGCTCAAAATGTAGTGCGATAGCCACAAGATTGTTGTGATTCTCGACAGTTTCATGGCGAACTATTTCGCCGGCCAGTTCAATACTTCTGCCAAAAGTCAGACTAAGCTGAACTTCCACCTTCTTACCGATTAATGATACCTGATCACCAAGGATTATGATTTTAAGCCCGGAGAATGAGATGTCCCGGAGCAATCCATTTCTTGACGCTTTGTCGATCCGAACTATATGAGTGTTGGATACCAGGCTGAGTCGACGCATATTGTTCGTATCGATGATAATCCTTTCTTCCTTACGGCGTTTGGCATTGACATTGGCATCCAGCATAGCGCCAATGATTTCAATCAAAGCATCTGGCGGACGGTGAGTGTATTCCAACTGCGCAAAGTAAATTTCCTTATTGTCCCCATACTGTGTGAAACCAATTACCCGGCTGTGAACAATGAAACTGATTATATCGTTGCTATCTTCTTTTTGAAAACAATATCGTAAATAAACCAATTTCGCTGTTTGCAGTTTTGCCAAGAGTTTATTGGGTAAGGCGATTATTATTTTAGATCCACATAAGGATGAGGAGTAGATAACACACGACCTTTGACCACCTTTATACTTAAGATGGGTTTGATTCTGTATCATACGCAGAGACTTAGCGACATCCTTGGTAAAAGTGACATCTATTTCCTTATACTTATCGTAATAAGCATCTAGCTGCTGGCTAGTTACAAACGCCATGTATACCCGACTTTAAGACTGGGGGTTTACTAAGTCAATTGAATCAATCTCCCAGATATGCATTAACACCACCCGGGTTCGAAATACCTGTTCCGCCAAACCAGAAATGGATGTCAAAATACTCCCTATAGTGCAAAACTATCCGATTTTCCCGATAACTTCGTCCATTTCGGCAATCAGTCTGAGGGTAATACGTTCCATCTCTTCGGATTCTTCGGGCAGTGCGGTGTTCCTTCCACCCCAGCTCTTCTCCTTGAGAAGCTCATCTATTATATAGAAACTTGTTAGTATGGAGATTTTCATGGGGTCTGAGATATGGATGTTTCGCTTGGTTTCTTCCACCTTGTGCTTGAAATACCACAGTATGCGCTTCAGATAGGCCTCATCTTCGTCGGTGCGAACGGTGAATGAGGTGCCTAATACTTCAATGTTAAGTCGGCTACCTCCAGGCATTAGAAGATATCGAATTCGCTCTGGAAGCGATCATCGTCGGTATGGGCATCGTCGGGGCTGGGATCCTCGGATTTGTTTGGATGATTTATCTCATCGTTGGGAATGGGTTCCACGTCTGATTTGTCAGAATCAGGGGATGGATTATCATCGCTGGTTTGAGCACCATAGTTACTTCCAGCGTTCTCAACGGAGGACTCTGTATCGGAGTTGTTTTCATTCACGTCGGGGGTATTCTCAGATTCCAAGCTGCCGTTCTCATTAGAATCGTTCGACGTGTCAATTTGATCGAGCATATCAAAAACACCCTGAAGTCCGGCCTCTATCTGTTCCTCATCGGCCTTTTGGCTCGAGAGCTCGTTTCCAAGCTCGTCTAATCGTGTTTCAAGCTCACTAACACGCTGCTTCAAACTGGCATTTTCGGCGTTTTGAATCCTCAAGACATCCACCACTTCCCTTACTCGCAGCTCAAGTTCTTTCACCTGTGCAAGACTAATCACTTAAGGCCTCCTAGTTCTCCACCCTCCCGCGCCAGACAGAAAAAGTCAAGATTATCGAGATTAAATTTCCAAGCCCTTCCTTGCGGTATCGAGCAGGGTTTTGAAAGATGTTGGATCCTCAACAGCCATGTTTGAGAGAGCCTTCCTATTGATTTTCACCCTTGATTTGTTTAAGCCATTTATGAACCGAGAGTAGCTCAACCCTTCTGCACGAGTTGCAGCGGAAACACGGGCAATCCACAATTGGCGAAAGTTTCGTTTTCTAACTCTACGATCCCGATAGGCATATTGTCCGGCTCTACGTACTGCGTCCTTGGCGACTCGAGTGAGCTTACTGCGCCGACCCCAATAACCCTTCGCGCGGCTCAATATCCCCTTCCGACGAGCTTTTCGTCTTGTACCGTCTACAGCTTTAGGCATCTCATCAACTCCCCGCGTACGGCAACATTCGTTTTAATCGAGGTGTTTCAGTTTTGCTAACCACCACTCGATGACGAAGGTTTCTTTTCCTTTTGGGTGATTTCTTGGTGAGGATGTGCCTGGTACCTTGGCTTTTGTATTTGAATTTGCCGCTCGCGGTTTTCTTAAACCTTTTGTTTGCACTTTTCCTCGTCTTCATCTTAGGCATCTTACCATCCTTCAAATCACGCTGCTGTTCACTGTTCCTTTTTCACGGTTTTTGACTTCGGTGAAAGCAACATGGACATGAATCTTCCTTCCATCTTAGGGGGATTATCTATTTTATAGCTACCTTCGCTAAGTTGTTCCAGTACCTTATCCAGTTTTGTCTTGCCAAGTTCGGTGTGCGCAAACTCCCTGCCGCGAAATCTGACAGTCACCTTAACCTTGTTCCCTTGTTCCAAAAACTCCTGTACATGTCTTGTTTTGAAATCCATATCATGCCGTTCGATTTTTGGCTGCATTCGCACTTCCTTCAAGCGAACCTGATTAGCATTTTTCCTCTGTTCCCTGGATTTTTTCTCAAGTTCATATTTATACTTGCCATAATTAAGCAGCTTGCAAACCGGTGGGCGAGCCTGGGGAGATACTTCAACCAAATCCAATCCCAAATCCCGCGCCATATTGATTGCTTCAATAGTTGCAACTATTCCGGCCTGGTCGCCATTCTGGTCGATTAGCCGGATTTCCCGTTCTCGGATCTCTCCGTTAATCCGCATTTCTTTAACAGCCAATATTTCTCCTTACCCTTACAATCATGATATCATATTTAACAAATTGTTTCATAGGTATAAAACCGAAGTTCCTAGTTTGAGAGGGAATAAACCATAAAGAGTCCGCATTTGTCCATACGATAAAAAATGTATAACTTCAAATGGCGACAGTTTCAAAGACCTTTCTGAGTTAATTCCGAGGGGATATTTGTGCCGGAGACGGGTGTGAATCGTCTGTCTGCTAAGTCACTCCTGTCACTTCTGGTTTGTAATGCGGCTATACCAGAGCAGTCTTGCAGGGAATCGCTTTGTATTTGTCCAAGTTAGTCCTATCTGCTCCATATTCCTGTCAGTTGTTTGCCGCAGTATCTAATAGCCGTAAAAGCGACGAAAGCTTTTACAACAAACCCTGTCCCTTGAGTATATCTCTTAGTCTTTCGGTGGTTGCATCGCTGGGAGGACAGAGGGGGAGGCGCCACACTGGTTTTATCAGACCTATTTGAGCTAGACAGGCCTTAACGGGTATGGGGTTGGTTTCAAGAAATAGTCCTTTAAAGAGAGGCAGTAACTCATAGTGCATGGTTCGCGCCTTTTCGATATTGCCCTTGCGTGCGGCGCCTATCATCTGACACATATAGCGGGGAACTATGTTAGAGGCAACTGAGATTACTCCCGAACCGCCGAGTAGTGTGAGTGGCAAGGCAATGCCATCATCGCCGGCGAACACCGTGAAATCCCTGGGTTTGGAGCTGATTACATCCATCATTTGAGATAGATCCCCCGAAGCTTCCTTTACTCCGATGGTATTTGGATGCTTGGCGATGCGCATCAAAGTTGGAGTTTCGATATTCACTGCAGTACGACCGGCGATGTTGTAGATAATCATGGGCAGATCGACGCTGTCCGCGATGGTGGTAAAATGACGGTAGAGTCCTTCCTGGGTGGGCTTGTTGTAATAGGGGGCTACTTGGAGGCTCGCATAGGCTCCCAGAGACTTTGCTATCTTAGTCATTTTGATTGCCTCTTGCGTGCTGTTGGAGCCGGTGCCTGCGATTATCGGGATTCGGTTCGCGGCGCGTCGTATAACGTGTTCAACGATTTCCATGTTTTCTTCGTGGCTCACCGTAGGACTTTCGCCCGTGGTGCCTACGGGGACAAGGCCATCCACACCGTGTTCTATTTGAAAATCGACGATGCGGCCCAAGGCGTTCATATCCAGCTTGCCATTGGCGTCAAAGGGGGTGATTAGGGCGGTCAAAACTCCGGAAATCACTATTTGCCTCCTTCCAGTAGGGTATTGATGTATGCCTCAACCTCAAACCAGCCATTTTTGCCCTCGAGCCATTCAAGGGCACGAACCGCTCCGAGGGCGAAGCCGCTGCGATTGCGTGCCTGGTGTGAGATTGTAATGAAATCTGCCTCTGAGTCCATCCTCATTTCGTGTGTTCCCGGGGTGGATCCAATTCGAATCGATGTCATTTGAAGCGCGTCCTGCGGAATTGGGGTATTTTCAGGAAGTTCTGTAAGTGCATGAGTTTTCCTTTCGAGTTGGGAGAGAATCTTATCGGCGGCGGTTAGGGCGGTTCCCGATGGGTGGTCGGCCTTTTTGTTGTGATGGTATTCGGTTAGGGCGACATCGTATTCATCGGCATTGTTGATGAGTGCAGCCGCATGGCCACAAAGACGGAAGAAGATATGTGCGCCCACGGAGAAGTTGCTTCCCCGCAGAAGTGGTCCCTTTGCGTTGCGATATGTCTCTTTTGCCGCCCCAATCAGATTGTCCCAACCGGTGGTACCTATTACCACCGGGATACCAAGCTCGGCATAAATGGTGATTCGTTTTAGTATGCCCGGCGCAAGCGCGAACTCAATGATGCCATCCACGCCGGAGAGAGTTTTTTTGCTTAGGAGTTTGGTATCACCATTGCCTTCGGCATCAATTCGAATTTTCACTTCATGTTCCCGCTTCGAAAGGACGAATTCGATTTCTCGGCCCATGCCTCCATAGCCAACAATAGCGACGTTCATTGAGTCAATGTAACCGCGCAGGTGTTCACTATGTCGCTTACCGATGCACCGCGCGATAAATCACTAACCGGCTTCGCGAAACCTTGGAGGAAGGGGCCATATGCGCCGGCACCTGCAAATCTTTGGGCAATCTTATAGCCTATATTGCCAGCCTGCAAATCCGGAAATATCAGAGTGTTTGCTCGCCCGGCTACCGTGGACGATGGAGCTTTTTTTTGTGCCGTAGCCATATCAATAGCGGCATCAACCTGCATTTCGCCATCAACCTCAAGTTCAGGTTCTCGTTCTTTGACTATTTTCAGAGCTTGTAGCACTTTATCAACTAGTTGATGCGATGCAGACCCCTTCGTGGAAAATGAAAGCATAGCGATTATAGGATCGACACCCAAGTAGGTTCTACAGGATTTTGCTGAAGCCAGGGTTATTTCGGCCAACTGCTCAGGATTTGGATTGGGTATGGTTGCGCAGTCTGAGAAAATCATCAGGCCATCGTGGCCCCACTTTTTGTCTGGGAAATCCATAACCAGGCAGGAAGATGCCGATTTCACTCCCGGAGCCGTTTTGATAATAGTGAAGCCCGCAATCAGCACTTTGGCGGTAGCATTTTCCGTACCGGCCACGATGGCATCAGCATCCTCCCGCGTCACCATCATCATGCCCCAGTGTAATGGTTCGACAATCTTTTTGCGAGCCTCATCCAGACTCATTCCCTTGTGTGCCCTCAATTGATAGTAATGTTCGGCATAGGTATCAAGTTTTGGCGATTCCTCAGGGCATACAATTCTCATACCGTAGAGGCTTACTCCACCTCTTTCAGCAGTCTCTTTCACTTTTGCTGGCTCTCCCACCAGAAAAACCTCTCTGGCAATTTTTTCGTCGACAACAATACTTGCGGCTTTTAAAGTGCGGAGTTCTGTAGATTCCGGCAACACCAGGCTCTTAGACAGTCTACGCGCCTTCTCGCTGATTTTTTCGGTGAAAGTCATACGCGGCTCCAATTCTTTCTGTATTCTATCGCATTTGGCGTAACTAGGGGGAGGGGGGTAGCGATATAGCGAGAAGTAATCAAAGAAATAAGCTATTGAGAATACGTTCACAAGGCCGAACCCGCAATGACCTTATCAGGTTTCACGCCAAAACCATGTTGCCCGCTTGTTGAGTTAAACCTCCCGGACGGATAAGGGCTATGTCGCGATTCATTTCGGGTATAAGGTGCAAACGAGCCAGAGCGTTCTTTCCCTTTCAAAAAGCATCTTGCTTCTCCATGAACCATCGTGAATGCTATGATTGGTGCGAGTATGGAAATAGGTGTTTATGGACTTGGTAGATTTGGAGGTTTTTGGGCTTCACAGCTTGCTGCCTTCCACACTGTGCTTGGATGGTCGCGAAACGAGAATAGATCCACCCCTGCCGGTGTCCGCCGGGTTTCGGAAAACGAGTGTTTGGCAGCTCCAGTAGTGATTCTTTGTGTAACAATTTCCGCGATGGAAGAGGTGCTTGAAAAAATTGCTAAACTCCTGGCTCCGGGCACACTCGTTATGGATACCTGTTCTGTTAAGGTATATCCGGCAAATCTAATGCTCAGGTTGCTTCCTCCAGAAATTGAAATAATTGCCACGCATCCGATGTTTGGCCCGGACTCTGGAGTGGATGGTATCACGGGACTGCCGATGGTATTCTCACCCATGCGGGTGGATGAAAGGATTGCTCAGCTCTGGAGTAGCAATTTCGAAGCTATGGGTTTGAAGGTGATAGATATGAGTCCTAAGCAACACGATGAGGAGATGGCTTTTTCACAGGGGATAACGCATTTCATAGGGAGAGTTCTGGGTGAATTGGATTTGAACTCAAGCATTATAGGAACAGCTGCTTATAAAAAACTCTTGGACATTGTGCAGCAAACCTGCAACGATCCTTGGGATTTATTTGTCGATTTACAGCGTTTCAATCCAAACACTGCGGCGATGAGAGGCAGACTTCAGGTTGCGATTAACTTGATGCTTGATAAATTCGAATCCATTGAGCTTCCGGAGGACATTTGATGGCCGAGATACACGAAAAATATATTAATGAGAGCAAACTCGATACAATCCTTGCCGAGGATTTAAGCTTCGTGGGAGAGATTTCGTTCACTAAAGAATTGATGATTAAGGGTCGTTTTAATGGTAAGATTCGGGCAAGTGGCGATCTTTACATAGGTCCGCGAGCCGATGTCGAGGCGGAAATTGAGGCGGCTTCGGTTTATGTGCGTGGCAGAGTGAAAGGCAGTATCAAAGCAAATTCGAGAGTGGAACTGCAAGACGAAGCCGAGGTGATTGGCGATATCACCGCACCAAAGATAGTGATGGATACTGGCTGCCGATTTGACGGTGTAAGCCACATGAAGTCCGTATGAGGAAGGCGTGAAATGAGATACTCGCATTGGGGAGCAATCGCCCTCTGCATTATTGGCCTTGTCAGGTCCCTTCACGGGCAGCAGAAGCAAGACGCGTTAGTGCTTTATCGCGAGGGCAGATATGCAGAAGCAGTGGAGACTTGTTTGAGGGAGCTGGAGCAATATGGTGTGGATGATTTTAGGAGCAGAATGGACGCTTACTCGGTTCTTGGGTGGTCTTATATTCGAATGGGCGAGTATCAGAACGCCCTGAACTACGCAAGGGAGGCGCGAAATGAAGTTCGTGGCGATCCCAGAATAGTTGAAATCGAAGCGGAGGCTCTTTTCTACCTGGGACGGAATCTTGAGTCGCTCGCCCTTTTTGAGGAGTATGTGTCCTTGAATTCGACGGGAAATCGAATTGATGTGGTCTACTATTTCATGGGAGAATTGTTTCTTCGTCTCGCTGAATTTAGTCGTGCCGATATAGCTTTTTCGACGGCTCTTTACTACAGTCCCCAGGTTGCCAGGTGGTGGGCTCGACTTGGATACGCCAAAGAACAAAATCTAGATATAGAAGGGGCAGCCCAGGCCTATACTCGGGCTTTGGAATTGCTTCCCTCACTCGAGGAAGCCAAGGTTGGACTGGAACGTATACAAGGTTAGTCTGCTCACGCTTTTGTGAACGAATCAAACCGGCCGTCCTTCCAGTAGCATAGACCAGATAGCCTCATGTGCCCCTGCTCCAATCGCATCATTTTATTCCCCAGCACCGCCCCCCTCATCCTGCATCAGAACTTTGTAGGGGGAGACGTTGACACAAAAAAGTGTCCTGTATAGATTCTTAGCCCGTGGGGCCGCTAGCTCAGCTAGGTAGAGCAACGCCCTTTTAAGGCGTGGGTCAAAGGTTCGAATCCTTTGCGGCTCAAATCCGATCCCGCCGGAGTGTTTGTCTCCATCGTCTAGTGGTTAGGACACCGGGTTTTCATCCCGGCAACGGGGGTTCAATTCCCCCTGGAGATGTCTGGATTTTCAAAAACAATAACTATTCTCATCTCTTGAGATTCCCCCTTTGCCACCTGCTTAATGCAAAACTCATGATATGCTTTTACTGTCATAAATCTTTTATATATAAGTAAATTACCCGTATAATTGATCTTCCTACTATGATTTTTTCATAGCAACTGACTAATTTGACATCATGAACGTATCTGATTGTAATTACTTATTCATAAACAAAATAAGCTCCGTTGGCCTGAAATATGCGTCTAAGAAGACTATCAGGGACTGCAAGGAGTTAACCGATGAGGTGGTTATTTGGATTGTTTATTTTGAATGTGACATTGACTGGTTGCAACAACCTTTTAGAGTTGTTAGTAAATCAATCAGAATATCTAGGCCCAATCAGTTCATCACCTATAGTTTCCGGATTAAATGCAGATGATCAATTGGGTAAGGCGGTTTCTATTTCCGGAAATTATTTCATTGCCGGGGTTCCAAGAGATGGAAGCAAAGGTTATGATGCCGGCGCAGCCTATGTTTTTAGCAATACCGGTCCTAATACTTGGGATACCGGAACCAAGATTGTGGCTCCGGATGCGGAGGCAGAGGATAATTTCGGGCATTCTGTTTCAATTTTCGGGGATTATGCAATTGTAGGTGCCTATTTGGACGATGATGATGCCATTGATTCCGGGGCGGCATATATCTTTAAGAAGACAGCCAGTGGTTGGGACAGCATAACCAAGTTAAAACCGCAAAACCCTGCAATAAATGATCATTTTGGCTGGTCGGTTGCAATTTCCGGAGATTATGCAGTTGTGAGTGCCCTCACCAACACTGATACGGGAACCAGCCCGGGTTCGGCCTACATCTTTCACAGAATCGGAGTCAACAGCTGGGATGATGGCTTTGAAATCTCGGCCCCGGATGGAGGTTACTTCGATTTCTTTGGGAATGCTGTTTCGATTTCTGGAGACTATGTAATTGTGGGTTCTTTTTTCGATGCCGTGAATGGCCCTAGATCTGGCTCGGCCTATATTTTCCGAAGAATAGGAGAAAACATCTGGGATAGCGGTACTAAAATTATCGCTCCCGATGGCACAGTAGGAGACAATTTCGGTCATTCTGTCTCAATTTCTGGGGATTACGCAATTGTGGGTGCGTTGGGATGCGATGATGGCAGTATCCAGGATTCAGGGGCTGCCTATGTGTTTCATCGAACAGCATCTAATTCTTGGGATATTGGTACCAAAATTGTCGCTTCCAATGCCGCAGCAGGAGACAAATTCGGCCATTCTGTTTCGATTTTTGGAGACTATGTAATGGTGGGTGCATATGGACATGACGATTTGGAGTTGGGAATTGATTCTGGCTCTACTTACATTTTTGCTAGGACAGATATCAATAGCTGGAATACCAGCATCCAGTATGTGCAGGAAAATGGTGCTGCAGGAGATGGTTTTGGTGCCGGACTTGCGATGGCGGATAACTACGCTATTATAGGTGCCGACCGCGCAGATGACAGTGGAGTCGATTCCGGAACGCTAAAGATACTCGCTTACAAGCAAATTGACTTCGGCAACTCTTCGTATAGAACTGCTTATGCCGGGCGTCCGCCTTTCTTGAGAGATCTTTGGCGCCAGTCTTCTCGTATCTTTGTGGTGGAAGCGGAACTGTGCGAATCTGAATTGTGGCATATATAGAATTTGTCACGCTATGGAATCAACTGGGTGGATATGAGATTGAAATAGTGAGAATGCACAGTCGACAAATGTGGATGGAAATGTACAATAGTCAAAATACTTTTAGAGGATTCTTGCCATTTGAACGATAGAATAACTCTGAAGACCGCAGATTTGGATGGTCATCTAAGCGAGGTGGATCGTGAAAATATCGCACAGCTTCATCGATACTACGATGAATCAATGCGCTGCTTCCGGAAGCTTTCTGCGGGTGGATCCAATCCATCGTTGGTAAAAAACGAAACGGACAAAATTATAGGTCTTTATGATAAGATGGGGAAGTTCATGCAGAAGATTATTGCGGACGAACCCAATTTACATGTCTACAGTTTTAAAACACCGCCGATTCAACACGGCGAAGTGTCGCGTTTGATAGCGAAACTGAGAGACTCGAGAACTGGCAAAGAGGAGTTTGTTTATTACATCCAGCGGGCCTATGAACTGTTGTTCAATCTTGCCTGGGGCGGTTCCGGAAAGAGGCAGAAAAACTATCTGGTAGTTAAAACTCCGGTTATGATACCGGTTCAGAATTTTGCAGTACACAAGATTCCCGATGTTGATGAGCTAATCAAGGATACGGTGATGTGTGTGATGCTTCGAGGTTCCTTACTCCCATCAATGATTTTGAGTAAGGAAATTCAGGAATATAGTTCCACAGGAATGGTTACGCCTTTTGCACTTTTCAGGATTAAAAGGGACGATTCAAAGTCGAAGGATAATATGGAATATGTTCTAGATTTGAGTATGTCTTATTTCGACCTCGAAAACCTTGAAAACAAGAATTTGGTGTTTGCCGATCCGATGAATGCAACGGGGGGATCGATGGTTACAATAGTGAAGTATCTTCTCAATCAAGGAATTCGGCCCAGGTCTATAAAGGCACTCAATGTGGTGGCTGCCCTTCAGGGTTCGTTGCAATTTGTTAGATCGATCGAAAACATAAATGTTTATATGCTGTGGATGGATCCAATGCTCAACGATTCGGCATATATCCTCCCGGGACTTGGAGATGCGGGGGACAGGATAAATGGTCCGGACGATGGTTTTCCCCGGAGCATGATTCAATTAGTTGCTGACTACGGCGCGAATCTGGCCTCTCTTTATCGATCGCAGGTTAGAGAGATTGAGCGGACAGTTTTGGGAGGATGATGACGGTTTGTGAAGATAGCTTGGGGAGCGCTGCCGTCCCCGCAGGAAGTAAGTCCACCATTACTCAGATTACCTGGAGCAATGTGGGCATTATAAAAGGATGGCGTGCAATTAACTTAGGTTTCGTAGTCTTGTCTATTCTTATGCTTTTTGCTTGTCAGACATGGAGTACCAGGAAGGAGCGGGCAATCGAAGCCTACAATCAAGGAAACAAACTTCGCGAGGCTGGCAGAACTCTGGATTCGATTTCTTACTATAAACAGGCTCTTGAGTATGAGCCGGAAATGGCTGCCGCCGCCTACAACTTGGCGCTTGTTCTGGCAGCCGCTTCCGATAGTCATGCGGATTCATCGGACAGGAACACCTCGCTTTCGAAAAAGAATGTCGAGGAATCCTTGGAATTGCTTAGATCGCTTCTTCGCCGTGATCCCCAAAACCTTACTGTATTGCGCGCCCTGGGATGGGTGAGCTGGAAGAGCAATCAGTTGGATGTGGCTCTGGAATACTATCAGGCTGTATTGGCGGTTTTTCCCGCCGATGAAATCGTACTCAGGGCCATATGTGAAATCTACGAAACCATGCATGAACCGGAAAAGGCCCTCAAAAATCGGAAACTCCTTGTGAAACTGGCGAATAATGCCGAGAGCAGGATTAACCTGGCGAAAACCACCGCATTGCTGGGGAATAAGCAAGAGGCTCTGAAACTATACGACGATGCTCTTTTTTATGGCGAGAGTATACAGGCGCTTGAGGGTGCGGCCGAAATTTCCGAGGAATTGGGCCTGTATCGGGAATCCGTGGGGTATAGAATCAGATTATTGGATGTCGGCGAGAACTCGACTGAGAACTGGTGGCATATAGCCCGCTTGAGATTGGCTAAGATTTACGACTATGAAAAGGGATTTGAGGCATTAGAGCAGGCTCTGAACAAGGGCTTTGCCGATAAAGAGCTTATAGAGGAATTAGCACGGGAAACCCCGGTAGCTGTAGGAGAAACAATTAGAAAAGCCTTCGAAACCAAACTTGAGAAATAAGGCTGCAAACACAATCCATAGGTATATCAGATATCCACTATTTCTCGTATCTCTTCGAAAACCACATCTGCTTCTCTTGAACCATTCACAAACCTAAGCAGCCCCTTTGCCCCGTACCAGTCACTTAGCGGCCGAGTTTCCTTCTCATAGAGAGCGAGCCGCCTATTAACTGATTCCAGATTATCATCTTTCCGAGTATAGAGCTGTGCGCCGTCGTCGTCGCATATATTTTCCACTAGTGACGGCATCGAATCCACATGGTAAATGCGTCTGCATACAGGGCAGGATCTGCGTCCGGTTAGACGTCTGATTAGAACTTCCCGAGTGCATCGAAGTTCGATTGCATGGTCGATATTGTCGATTTTCGAGAGGGAGTCAGCCTGATGAATGGTTCTTGGGAAACCGTCAAGTATAAATCCACGGATGGCATCATTCAACCCAAGCCGAGTTCTAAGTATCTCAATTGTTATTTCGTCCGATACCAATCCGCCGGAGTCCAAAGTTTTTTTCACCTTCATCCCCAACGGCGTTTGCTTGTTGATGTTCTCTCGAAAAAGATCGCCGGTTGACACATGTGGAATGCCCAGCAAAGCACTTAGTCGAGCTGCCATAGTGCCCTTACCGCTCCCCGGGGGGCCAAGGAATAGCATTTTCACTTTCAATTCCTTCTGGATATGAGATTCAGAATTTGTAGCGAGTCTGCAGATCTCTCACTAGAGCCGGCGGATCATTTTGATTCCAACGTTCCCACTCGACAAAATTCGTTCAGTATGCTGACTTCGAAACACTCTATTTTGCAGCTGCTTAGATGACTGGGCACAGCCTGGAAACAAAATTTACCTTCATGCATGCATTGCAGATTGGCACAAGTGAATATCATTCGGATCGCTAATTTCCGTTCAACTTCATTTTAAGATAAAACTGTATCAAAGTCAAACCATTTCCGGGTGTGAGATATTGCGCTGGAGGACGATTATATTCCGCAGAATCTGACGCTAAGGAGGGTAGCCGAGCTTGCTTTTTTCAGTCTTGGAGTTTTGGAACTAAAAGCGTGAAGCCGGTTGGGATATGTGGATTCTCCATCTATCAAACACATCAAAACCAAACTTAATAATAGAACTAATCAGTCGTTTTGAGTATTCATCACAGGAAACTTCTGATGGCCAGAGCAGAGAAATTCCCTGGCTTGGAATTCTGATGTTGATATAAGCATTCGGTGTATCACTGACTAATTTGGAGCCCGAGGCTTGAGAATAGCGATTGAATTGATTGATCAAGCGTACAAGCCAGGGAGTCGAAACAGAATAAGGCGAAAACGATGATAGTTATCGAAATGATTGTGGCGGTAATCCAATTGCTGTGAACCGCAGCAAAGCTTTCCATTTTGTCATATTACAGTGACGTCGATCGCTCTGTGGGAATCTCGCTGCACTCCGCGAGCTTCAATATTTGCTCAATAGTTTTGAGCGCCATATACCCGTCTTTCAATGAGGATTTGCTTTTTTGCCTAGGATTCAGGCTTAAGGAAACCACGTGATTCATCATTCCGGAAAAGTATCCAGTGGCGCAGTTCCATTCGCCCTTTTCCCGTACCAGCGATCGAAATCCGCTATAGTATGGCGATTCTTCCGATTTCCAAATTTCATACGTCCCGTTCCCAATGCGAACCCTTCCCGATGTAAAACTCAAATCCAATTCGAACACTAAATGATCCCGACTACCCGAGATATCAATGGTTATATCGGTTTTACCAATGCTGCCAATGACTAGAAGCTTCCCACCTGGTTTTTCCGGATTTCCCAAGGCCTGTTGAATGTCGATATCTGCATCGCAGAGGAAACGCACGATATCAATCATATGGGTGCCGTCGTGGTAGATTGTTTTCCTACTGGGCTTGTTTCCACCCATGTAGAGTCGAGAATTTAGGGACAGCAACTCTCCCAGGGCATTGCTGTTGATAATTTTCCTGATAGATTGATAATCACGTGAGAAACGTCGTTCGTGATTTACAACTACGCGAGTCGATTCAGATTTTGCCATTTCCATTACCGGCCTGATATCTGCTATTGAATTGGCCAGTGGCTTCTCACAAACTATCACGGGAATTCGATAATGAAATCCCATTTCAAGGAGTTTTGGATGCGTATCGGTCCAAGAGGCTATGTGAAGTATGTCGGGATTCTCATTGCGAACCATTTCCTCTGCATCGTCATATATTTGGACTGAATTCCAATCTGCTTGGAATTCTCTCCGGTGTTTTTTCGACGGATCCGCCCCGGCTGTCAAAATGGTATGTGGATTGTCAGCGATTGCTTCTGCGTGAGTCGCGGGTTTTTCCCTTAGGGAGTCCTTTTGAAGAGTCGAGCCTATTCGGCCAAGACCGGCGATTACGCATCTTAATTGACAATTACTTCTTTGTGTCATTTAGACTGCAGAATATTGTGAACTGGATGCTTCCGTACACCGATAGACCATGTCCCGGAATCTATATCGAAAAACTAATGGTACTTTTTTGGTTTTTTTCTGATGTGCTTGACATTTTTTGTTTGTGGGAGTAGTTTTTTGTTTTACCTGTGATACAGGCCGCAGTATTAGATATGCGGATATGATCTTTAAGAAGCTAGGGAAGGGAAGGAAGAGACCACGTTTTAGGTT
>Ga0209149_1000035_pt1 | contig 94016 bp, 90 predicted proteins | sample WorMetTyACAVOLI2_FD_187423 | JGI IMG/M metagenome (GOLD analysis project Ga0209149, IMG submission 187423) | Marine gutless worms symbiont microbial communities from Max Planck institute for Marine Microbiology, Germany - Olavius algarvensis... ... | reverse complement strand
AGCTGGTATAACCCATATCGATTACATTCGACGCTGAATTATGTCAGCCCGAATGATTATGAAAAACGACTACTCGAAACGAAGCATGCCGCTTAACTGGGGTGTATCAAAAAGTTTGACCACGTCATTCATCCAGCCTGGCGTCAATGATGGGGGCAGGGTCGGGAGCTAGCGGCTCGGCATCGAGCGCGGTCACGAAGATCGCGGCGGGCTCGCTCTGCGGATCGGGTATGTTGCCGAAGGGCCGAGTGCGCAGGCTGCTCCAGGCGCCGGTTTCGAGCATGAAAATACGCAAGCTGTCGCGGTCGTCCCCGGCCGGCGGCTGGTATTGCGCGCAACCCGCGGTCGCGTCGATCTCGATTTGCAGCGCCACCAGCTTGCGCCGCGCCCCGCGTTCGATGCGGGCTATCCTGCCGGCCGCGGGCGCGGTGAATTTCAGATCCGGTCGGCGTGCATCGCGCATCACCGCGGCGCCGGCCTGAACCGCGTCACCTTCTGCACAGAGCATTTCGAAATTAACGCCGCGGTAGTCGCTACCCAGCAGGGCGACCGTGTTTACGGTCCGGGTTTCGAGATCAATCGAGCCCGGCATCCGAGTTTCCGAGTAATGCATACATGGCAGCAGATTTTAGCGAGCGCGTTGCGATAATAACTGATCCAAATCAGCTCGCGACAGAGTTATAGCGGCTTTTGCCCGAATTTCTAACCGCATAAAGGGCGCTTACCCGATGGCCGAAAAACTTACAACTGCGGGTTGTCGCTTTGCGCTTGTAGATCTGGTAGCGGATACGGGAATCAGTTTTCGCGCTCCGACAAAACCTGCTTCAGGGCGCGAATGTGTTCGGGACCGGTACCGCAGCAGCCACCTACGATCTGTACCCCGTAAGCGCGGATCCAGCCATCGATTTCACGGGCATATTCGACCGGAGTGCTGACTTCCTCGTAGCGCCATTCGGGCAACATCAACTTGCCGGTTTCGGCATAGGCCAGCAATGGCCCCGACCAGTGCTGCCGTAGCACCTGCAGCGCGGGCGCGGTATCCTCGACCCGGGTATGCATGATACCCGCCGCCTGCCCCCCGAGCACATTCAGGGTTTCGACCATTTCTCCGAAATCATGGGCACTGGTCGTATCGTCGGTGTTCTTCCAGCGCAGGCTGCGCACGTCGACGCCGTTATCGGCCATCATCGCGCTGTAGCCGATCCAGACCGGCAGTCCGGTCGCTACCGCGGCCTCGATGACGATACTGGCATTTTCGATATCGCGCATCATTTCGGCAATGATGACATCGACCCCGGCCTCCGCCAGGGTTTCGGCCAGTTCCCGGTAACTCGCGGCCACATGCTCGCCGGTAGCGACTTCATAATGACTGGTCAAGGGCGGCATGCTCGACATCGAACCGGCGATATATACCGTTTCCCGCGCCGCGTTGTCACGCGCCTGCTGCGCCAGCTGTACCGATTTGAAATTCAGTAACTTGGATTCGTGGCCCAAGTTGACGCTCTCTAGCACATGGCGGGCGGTGGAATAAGTGTTTGCGGTGATAACCTGTGCGCCTGCCCTGATGTAATCTTCGTGCACTTCGCGCACCTGGTCGGGATGCGTTTTGGTAGTGAGTCCGCTCCAGACATTCTTGTCCAGCGCCACTCCCCGCCGGCGGATCTCGGTGCTGACGCCTCCATCCAGCAGCAAAATCTCATTATTATCGAGGCGTTCGGTCAAACTGCTCATAACGATATCAATGTAACGGTCGCAGGCGCGCAGTGTAGCAGAGTTGAACTGGAATGCTCGTTATCCGGCACGACGGCATCTCAAGATACGACCCCGTGACGGTGTCCGCTCGAGCCCAGGCGGGGGAAGACCGGCGGCGGTCATACTCGACAAAATACCCCTGCTTGGGATACCTTGGGCGCCTAGATAAACGGAGTGCCCGATGAATCCCGAAGCGCGCGTAACAGGCTTGCTTTGCGCCTACACCCTGCTGCTGTTGTTACTCGGCGGCTGCGCCGGCCAAACGCCGCAACTGGAACTGCCCCTAGAGGTCGAACAGCAACGCCTCGACGAGCTCAATCTGGCGATTCTCGCCCTGGGTGACGGGGTCGATGCCGACGAAGCCAGGCGCGCGGCAAAAATTGCTATCGATTACAGCCGCCAACTGGCGCGTGAATACGAAACCACGGGGTCGGCGCTAGTGCATAACATCAAAGTCAATCTCGGTATTAAACAGCGCGGGCTCTGCGTCGACTGGACCCGCGATCTGCTCGCGCGGATGAAACAGGAAGAGTTTCACAGCCTCGACCTGCACTGGGCGGTCGCCAATTACGAAACCCGGTTTCGACTCGAGCACAGCACGCTTGTCGTCAGCGCCCGCGGCAACTCGCTGCACCAGGGTTTGATCCTGGATCCCTGGCGTAACTCCGGGCATTTGTATTGGGCGCCGACCCTGGGAGACCCCGGCTATCGGTGGAAACCGCAGGCGGAAATCCATGCGCTCAAGCGCCAGCATGCAAGCGCGACCAAAAACCGCAGCTACCTGCGCTAACCGGTTTTCGGGTTAAACCAGTTATTCGACAACCCTCATGCCAACTAAAATCGGACTCATCAGCGATGTTCATTCCAGCCCGGGGCCGCTCGCCCAGGCGTTGGATATTTTCGCGCGTGAAGAAGTCGACGACATCATTTGCGCGGGCGACATCGCCGGCTACTATAAAACCGTGCTGCCCACCACCGAACTGTTGGCGCAGTCGGGCTGCAAAGCCGTGCTGGGCAATCACGACCAATCCTATCTCGCCCAACCGGCACGCAATGATGAGCTGAGCGCGCGCGCCTACCTGCAGCAACTGCCGCTGACTATCGAGCTCGAAATCGAACAAAAAAAGGTCCTGGTAGTGCACGCTAATCCGCCTGCCGAGCAACACGGCGGTATCAAGCTACTCGATCAGCAGGGCGCCGTAATCGAGGAGCGCAGGCAGGACTGGATTGTCAGGCTGTCCGAAGTCGATTGCGATGTACTGATCGTCGGTCACACCCACCAGGTATACGCACTGCCGCTGGGCAATGTTTTTGTCGTCAACCCGGGGAGTTCCGTTTTCAATCACAGCTGCATGATATTATCCCTGCCCGACCTGAATGTGCAGCGCTTTGCACTCGGCGGCCATGACCTGGTGGAATGCTGGAATTTCGGTATGCTCGCAAGCGCTGGTTCGATACCGTTTTAGGATTACCCGCGGGTTAACCGTGAACCCGTTAGCCGAAATTCTCGGAGTCGAATAACAGCACAGTTTTATTGCCGGCAGGACTGCCCGCCGACAAACTGATCCGGAACCTGCCGCGCGACGTATAACCCGGCATGCCGCTCCCGTCCGTTAAATCCATACCTGATGCTACGCGTCAAATTAACGTTGTCGGCGCCAGTGGCGGCATCGGCCGAGCCCTGGTTGCCTGCCTGTTGGATCGATTTCCGAGGGCCCGGATAGCGGCGACCCATCACCGCGGTGACATCCCGTTCGAACACGACCGCATCGCCTGGCAGCGGCTGGACATCCGCGATCCCGGAGCTATCGCGGCATGGTCTTCTCGTTTCGGCCAGGTCGATTGGTTGCTGAACTGCGCGGGCTACCTGCACGGTGAAGCCGGCGGTCCCGAGAAAAATATTCGCTCGCTAGAGGCGGATTTTCTGTTGGAAAACCTGCGCGTCAATACCTTACCGACACTATTGCTGGCCAAACATTTCTCGGCGCCTCTGAAAAAGAGTGGAAGTCCCATCCTGGCGACTATTTCCGCCCGCGTCGGCAGCATCGAGGACAACCGTCTGGGCGGCTGGTACAGCTACCGGATCTCAAAGGCCGCACTCAATATGGCGTTGAAAACACTCAGCATCGAATGGCAACACAGTCACCCGCGCGGTTGCGTCGCGGCGCTGCATCCAGGCACCAACGACACTCGAATGTCGAAGCCATTTCAGGCCGGAGTGAATCCGCAGCAGCTGTTTAATCCTGAATACACCGCGTCCCGGTTGGTCAAGCTTTTATCGCAACTCGATCCCGGCCAAAGCGGCAACTTCTGGACCTGGGATGGAGCCCGATTACCCTGGTAACCCAGTTTGAGGAGAAATCATGAAACTACCCGGATTAATGTTCATCATCCCGTTCGCATTGATTGCCAACGGCGCTAGCGCAGCTTGCGGTTCGTTGCTGGATTTCGAAACGCGCAAGCTACGTTCCGATGAGACGGTCGACTTTTGCAGAAGTTTTGACGACAAAGTGCTGCTGATAGTAAACACCGCCAGCCACTGCGGTTTCACCGGACAATTCGAGGGCCTGGAAACGCTCTACCAAAGGTACAAGGACCAGGGACTCGAAATCGTCGGCTTCCCCTCGAACGATTTTTATCAGGAGGCCAGCGACGAAGCCGAAACCGCCGCGGTCTGTTACGTCAACTATGGCGTGAGCTTCACCATGCTTGCCCCAAGTTCGGTCCGCGGCAGCGCCGCCAATCCGCTGTTCCGGCAACTGGCTGAAGAATCCGGTAGCGCACCGGGCTGGAATTTCAACAAATACCTGATCGACCGCGGCGGCGAGACGGTTAGGCACTATGGCTCAACGAAAAAACCGACGGGCGGGTCGCTGGAAAAAGATATCGTGCGAAGCTTGAGGATGTAGGCCCGCGATGAATAACTCGACGGGCACTATCCGGCTGTTGGGTTACGCCGGTTTGATTCCTTTTATTATCCCGGCGCTACTCGTCGCTTCCGCTTCTGAATACGCGCAACAAGCACTGTCTTTTGCCGGCGTTTACGCCTTTGGCATAACCAGCTTTCTCTGCGGCAGTTGGTGGGGCGCGGCCTTGGACAGCGGTTCGTCCAAAATCTTGTGGTTTAGTAACCTTTACTTTCTGACGGCGCTAGTCATCTTTGTGTTCGCGCCCTTCTGGTGGCCACTGGCTGCCGCGGTCATGTTGATCGCAATCCTGTGCACCGAAATAGTTTCGGGACTCTTCCCGGAATTGACCGTCGCCTATCGTAAAATGCGGGTTCTGCTGACCCTGATTGCAGCCGCCTCCATGCTGGCCATTCATCTGAGCGCTTGAACCCGGACAATTGGGTGATCCGAATTTGGAATTAACTCGTAATACTGGCAAGACAGCAGACAACCCGACGCTCATGAATTCCGTTTCAACAATATTATCGCCGGCCGGGCCGGCCGAAATCAGCGAAGCCAAAATCAATATCAGCAACCTGCGCTTGCGCACTTACATCGGTTTTAATCCCGAAGAAAAAACCAAACAGCAGGGTGTTATTGTCAACGCTGAAATCTGGTATCGCGCGGATCTCGCCTGCGCCAGCGACGATGCAGCCGATGCGCTCAACTACAAAAATATCACCAAACGCATGATCCAACACATTGAAAACGGCCGCTTTCAGCTGCTGGAAAAATTGACCGCGGAATTATTGGCTATCGCGTCCGCAGCGCAACAGGTCAGCTATGCCGAAGTCAGGGTCGACAAACCGCATGCGCTACGCTTCGCCGACTCGGTTTCGGTAACCCTTAGCGCCCACCGGCGCAGAGCGGATTGACATGACCGCCAAGACTTCCCCGATCATCATTACCGGCGGCTCCCGGCGGCTTGGTCTGGCGGCCGCGCAGGCGCTGCGCGCAGCGGGCTACCCGGTCGTCGTTAGCTATCGTAAGCAGCGCCCGGTCTTAGCCCGGCTGCGGCGGCAAGGAATCGAAACAATACACACCGATTTTGCCGACGAAGACGGCATTTTGCGCTTCGCGGAACAGCTGCGAACGCGCTACGGTAGCTTACGGGCACTGATTCACAATGCATCGGAGTGGCTCGCCGAGGGTGGCAAGCAATCCGATGGCGAGGTCTTGCAACGAATGTTCAACATCCACGTAACCACTCCTTTTCTGCTGAACCAGGTTTGCGGTGAGCTGCTATGCCGGCACGGAGAAAAGCATGGTTACGCCGACGTCATCCATATGAGCGATTACGTCGCCAGCAGCGGCAGCAGGAAACATATTGCCTATGCCGCCAGCAAAGCCGCGCTGGACAACCTTACCCTGTCTTTCGCCAGCAAGTTCGCGCCGCTGGTCAAGGTCAACAGTATTGCGCCGGCGCTGTTGATGTTCAATCACGGCGATGACGCCGCCTACCGGGAAAAGGCGTCCAAAAAATCTCTGCTGAATGCCGCCCCCGGCGAATCGGAGGGCGTCAACGCAATTCGCTATCTACTCGATAGTCGTTACCTGACCGGCAAGACCATCGCCCTGGACGGCGGCCGTCACCTGGCCCGGGCCGGCTGATTGCCGATAACCCACCGCTTAAATAAAAATACCAAAGGAAAGATCATGAACAACAATCTCGCTCAGTCTGCAACCGAATTTCCGTCCCCGTTTTCCGAGGCCGCCGACCAGGTTCGTCATGCGCTGCGCAAGCGCGGGCTGGAGACGCCGCTACTGCCGCATCAATACCAACGCGACGAAAAGTATCGGCGTATCAAAAAGTCCGTTACTGAAATCGTCAAGACCCTGGGATTAGATTTAAGCGACGACAGCCTGTGCGAGACGCCGCATCGTATCGCCAAAATGTATGTGGACGAAATGTTTTCCGGTCTCGATTATTTCAACTTCCCTAAGATCACCGTCATCGACAACAAAATGGGCGTCGAAGAAATGGTGAAAGTAAGCGATATCAGCGTCACCAGCACTTGCGAGCATCACTTCGTCACTATCGACGGCAGCGCCAAGGTGGCATACATCCCGAAGAACAAAATAATCGGCCTGTCCAAGATCAATCGTATCGTTCGTTTCTTCGCGCGGCGTCCGCAGGTACAGGAACGTCTTACTCAACAGGTACTGGTAGCCCTGCAAACCCTGCTGGCAACAGACGACGTCGCCGTCACCATCGATGCCACACACTATTGCGTCAAGGCGCGCGGCGTGATGGATGCGAATTCACGTACCCAAACCACGGCGCTAGGCGGCATTTTCAAGAAACGGCACAAGACCCGCGCCGAATTCCTCGCCTGATTCGAAATGGAATCTCCGACTATCGATAGGCGCGAACTGGCCTATTACGATCGGCTGGCGCAGCAATGGTGGGATAAGTCGGGCAAGTTCTGGCCGCTGCACCGGCTCAACGAATTACGCCGCGAATACCTGGCGCAGTCGATTTGTAAGCATTTCGGACGCGACCCGCAAGACGCGGCCCCGTTAACAGGGCTTAGCGTTCTCGACATCGGCTGCGGCGGCGGCATCCTGGCCGAATCGATGGCGATACTCGGCGCCAGCGTCAAAGGCATCGACGTGGTGGAAAAAAGTATCGAGGTGGCGCGCCGGCATAGCCGGCTCAGCCGCTTACCGATCGACTATGAAATTGTCAGCGTCGAAGAAATGGTCGAACGCGGCCAAGATTACGATGTTCTGCTCAATATGGAAGTGGTTGAACACGTCGCCGACTTGCCGCGTTTCATGACCTGCTGCAATCGACTGCTGGCGCGCGGTGGAATTCTGTTTATCGCTACCATAAATCGCAACCCCTTGTCCTGGTTATTCGCGATTGTCGGCGCCGAATATATTCGGCGCTGGTTACCCCGTGGGACCCACAGCTGGAAAAAATTCGTACGCCCGGCCGAGTTGAGCGAAATGCTCGCCTGCGATGGCTTGACCGTATCCGCGACCACCGGCGTCAGTGTCAATCCGTTTACCCGGGAATTTCGTTTGAGCAATCGGAGCGCGGTTAACTACATGCTGTCGGCGGTTCATATCGCCGATAGTTGAGCACGAACGCTGCTGCGAAGATGGATCCGGTTGCAGCAAGCCGGCATTTCGACTGAGTCTGCGGCGCCGGGGTGATCACCGCCTGGCGCGACCACGTCACCGCCGGCGCCGAAATCAGGCCGCGTTGGCTACAGTTTTCAATCGTGCCCGCTTAGCGAACGCAGGTATAAAACCAGCTGCCAGATTTCATCGTCGCTGAGATAATCGAAGCGCGGCATCGCGGTTCCCGCCGAACCATTTTTGATTATCCAGAACAGCTGGCCATCGGGAATGCCTCGAATTGTATTGGGACAGGCAAAATTTCGCGGCCGGGGATTGAACTGTCCGGCTAAGGGCCCATCGCCGGCGCCCTTTTCTCCGTGACAGACGGCACAGCCGGGCACGGACAAATCCTGGTAAATATTGCGCCCGGCCTTGCGATTCTTGCGGTTGGCGGCCAGCGGATTGGCGCGATCGTAAATCGCCCCCGGCGCCTTATCGGTTAGGCGGGGTTGCGGGCATTCAGCAGCGGGCGGGCTCTGGTGTCCGGCATTGACGGTCGCGAATAGCGGCAGAAAAAGGAAACCGATCAGCATGATCGCCAAAATAAATTGCGGTACGGTAGGATTTTCTTTGGTCATTATTACAAGCTCATTATAGCTGCAACAGACTAGCTGTTCGGTGCAGCGCAAATTTGATACGCATCACGTTTTTAACTGATTTTCAGGGCGCAATTGATCCAGCAAGCCGCCATCTGCGTACAACCGGATACAAAAACCAACAGTGCCGGCGGGCTCTATTCATGCTTAATCATTCGTTGCTATTCGGAATCTGTCTGCTCCTGCTGAGCGGTTGTTACAGCCACATGAATCAGCCAGCGGAAGCGCCCTCGGCCCTTGAGAAATACGGCATCGACAGCGCCATCGAAGGCATCGTATTTACCGCTGACGACTGGCCGCAGCCATTACTCGGGGACTTGTATCTGCCGCAGAAAAACGGCCCGCACCCGGTCGTGTTAATGGTGCACGGCGGCGGTTGGGCAAATCGCAGCCGCTACGACATGACGGACATTAGTCGCAAGCTCGCACGACATGGCTACGCGGTCTTCAATGTCAACTACCGATTCGCTCCGCGCTACATTTACCCCGCACAATTGCACGACCTTAACCAGGCGCTACGGTGGATAAACGACAACGCCACCAGGTACCGACTCGATATCACACGCGTCAATACTTGGGGTTATTCTTCAGGCGCGCATCTGGCGGCCTTGCTCGGGGCCTTCGATGGAACCGATGACAGCGCCGATCTACCGCGTATCCGTGCGGTCGTCGCCGGCGGCATTCCTTCGGATTTGCGTAAATACAGCGGCAGCCCCATCGTCATGCGTTTCATGGGCGGCGACCGGCACGAAATGCCCGAGCGCTATGCCGAAGCCTCGCCGGCGTCCCATATTTCCAGCGACGATCCTCCGGTTTTCCTGTATCACGGCAAGCTCGATTTCCTGGTCAAGGCGGATCAGTCCACCGACTACTACACGGCGTTGCGGGCAGCCGGGATCGATGCCGAGCTTTATCTGCACAATTGGCGTGAACATTCGACCATGTTTCTGTTCGGCGGCGACGCCGAAACCAAGGCGATTCGCTTTCTGAATCGCAATAACGGCATCGCCTCGCTAGCCGCGGTCGAGTAACTCCGGTTCGCTGTTGCGGCTACGGATTATGCTTAAAGAAGTCCTGAACAAAACATTCTGAATTATCAGAGCTCGGAGAAACGAAAATGCGTTTTTCATGCGGGAATAGTATTGGCAATCGTTTTTTTAATTCTAATCGGGTAGTATTCGAAGAGCGCAGCTGTGTTTGTCTGGATGCCGAATGATAAAAATCGATGAATATTATGAATAATAGTCATTTTGTTCATCAAAATGCAGCCAGTATAGTCGACATGCTGCGCCACTACAAGAATTGTAGATGGTATTGACATCATGTAAGATATAAAACCGAGGAGAGAAATTCGATGACCGACAGAACTAAAAAAGATTTTAAGGAGTTAATTACCCGAGACGCGAAAAGCGGCAAACTGGGGCGACGAGATTTTATGCGTTTCGCAGTAGCTGCCGGCATGACCGTGCCGCTTGCATCCGGACTCTGGAGCAGCGAGGTGGCTGCGGCCACGCCGAAGCAAGGCGGCGAGTTCCGCGTTGGCGTCCATGACATGAACACGTCCGACACCCATGACCCCGGTACCTACCTGAGCGTGGGACAGATTCAGCTGGCACACACCCATCGCAGCTATCTGACCGAAATTACGCCTGAAAACGGCTTGGGCCCCGACATGGCCGACTCCTGGAGCGCATCGCCCGACTCCAAGGTCTGGACCTTTCAGCTCAACAAGCGCGCGACCTTTCACAACGGTAAAAAGTTTACCTCCGAAGATGCGATCGCATCGCTGAACCACCATCGCGGCGAAAATTCGACCTCGGCGGCCAAGGCGCTGTTGACCACGGTCACCGATATCAAGGCGAAAGGCAAACACACTATCGTGATCGAACTCAACCAGGGATTTGCCGACCTGCCGTGGGTAATGACCGATTACCACTTGACAATGCTGCCGGCCAAGGCGGATGGCAGCGCTGAATGGGAAAGCGGCATCGGCGCCGGACCTTATATTATTACCGAACACAAGCCCGGTATCGGCACGTCGCTCAAACGCCACAGCGGCTGGCATCGTGACGGCGCTTATTTCGACGAAATCGAGATGATCGGACTCAACGATCCCAATGCACGTCAAACGGCGCTGATTACCGGCGACGTCGATGCGATCACCTCGGTCGACCTGAAAACGTCAGCTTTGCTAGGCCGCAATCCGAAAATCGAGGTTGACAACGTGCCCAGTGGATCGGCGATCACACTGCCGATGTTTTGCGATGTCGCGCCGTTCGATAATTTAGACGTGCGGCTGGCGCTCAAGTACGCCGTCGACCGTGACGATTTGGTCGAGAAAATTATGTTCGGCACGGCCACCGTGGGCAACGACTATCACGTGTCCCCGGGAATGCCATATGCGCCGACCGATATTCCCCAGCGACCCTACGATCCCGACAAGGCCAAGTTCCACCTGAAGAAGGCCGGCATGAGCAATCTCGAAGTGAACCTATCTGCTGCCGATAGCGTACTCCCGGGTGCGGTCGATATGTGCGTACTCTACAGCGAGCACGCCAAGAAGGCTGGCATCAAGATTAATGCCGTGCGTGAACCGAACGACGGTTACTGGTCCGATGTCTGGTTGAAAAAACCCTGGGTATTCGTCAAATGGGGTGCCCGCCCGACCCCCGATCAGATGTTTACCCTGGCCTACAAGGACGATGCACCATGGAACGAGGCGCACTGGCAGAACAAGCGATTCAATGAATTGCTACTGTTGGCGAAGGCGGAACTGGATGACACCAGGCGTGCCGCGCAGTATCGTGAAATGTGCCAGATCGCGAGCGATGACGGCGGCACCGTGATACCGTTTTTCGCCAATTTTGTATATGCACGGAATAAGAAAGTAATGCATGGACCCAGCCTGGCAGCGAGTTGGGAACTCGACGGCGGCCGCGGTTATCATCGCTGGTGGTTTGCCTAGTAGGCAAACCGTTTTACCGGCAGTATTATAGGCTTGGCGGGTATCCGACCCAACGGATGCCCGCCAAGCCTAGATAATTAATCACAATGCGGTAGCAATAACCGCATAAGGAGGATGCCCGAAATGGGCGATATCTTGACAATAGTCGCTAAAAGACTGGGGCTGGGGCTGATTACGCTGCTGGTGATTTCAATCATTATTTTCTTTGCGGTCGAGCTGTTGCCCGGCAACATCGCTCAGGCGGTGCTCGGACAGGGCGCCACCGAAGACAACCTCGCCGCACTGCGCAAAGAGATGGGACTCGACCGGGCCGCCCCGGTGCGCTACATGGAATGGTTGGGTAACGCCTTGACCGGCGATTTCGACAATTCCCTGGTTTCCAAAACGCCCGTATCGGAAGCCATCGGTACAAGATTCGCCAACACCCTATTCCTGGCCCTGTACGCGGCAATCATCGCGGTTCCGGTTGCGATCATACTGGGAGTGATCGTGGCATTGTTCAGAAACTCGATATTCGACCGGGTTGCGAACGTCGTAACCCTGACTTCAATATCGTCACCCGAATTTTTTCTCGGCTATGTCCTGATCCTGTTTCTCGCGGTCAAGGGTGGTTTTTTTCCGGCTATCGCCAAACTCGATGATGACATGACGCTGTTCGAGAAGCTCGACCGTACCTTCCTGCCCGCATTAACCATGGTATTGGTAGTGGTAGCGCATATGATGCGCATGACCCGCGCGTCGATCATCAATCTGCTGGCTTCGCCTTATGTCGAAATGGCCCGTCTCAAAGGCGTACCGGCATGGAAAGTCATCGTCAAACACACCTTGCCAAACGCCTGGGCGCCGGTTATCAACGTCGTCGCCCTGAACCTGGCCTATTTGATAACGGGGGTGGTGCTGGTCGAGGTGGTATTCGTGTACCCGGGTATCGGGCAATTGCTGGTAGACGCCGTGACCAAACGGGATTTCCCGGTGGTGCAAGCCTGTTGCCTGATCTTCGCGGCAACTTTCATTCTGTTAAACCTGGCAGCTGACGTGGGGTCGATCCTGACCAATCCGCGTTTGCGTCATCCGAAGTGAGGGCGGCATCATGAACTATTTTATTATCGGTTTTTACGCCCTCGTCATCGGCGCCTCTTCGCTGGCCGCCTACTATCAAAAACGTACCGCGTTTTTGCTGCTGTTCTCATTAACCCTGGTGTCCTTCATCATGGGCATCGTCGGCGGCGAAGCGATGCTGTGGGCGGTGACGATTATGGCGGGCATGATCGCCTTTGCCGCGGGTGTTTCCTACTCGTTCCGGGAATTCCTGGTCCTTATTCTGCCGCCTGACGCCGCCAAGGAAGTGCGCACCGCGCCGTTAACCGCCGGCTTCGGCTTGTTTGTCATATTCACCTACGCGATTTCCGGTATTTTCGCGCCGATAATCGCACCCTACGGCGAAGCCGCGGTTATTTCATCCGCCTTTGCACCCGCCGATGAAAACATGCTGCTGGGCGCCGATCAGCTGGGTCGTGACATGTTCAGCCGCATCATTTACGGCGCCCGTAATACCGTCGGGCTGGCGCTATTGGCTACCATCTTGGCATTTATCATGGGCGCGACCGCGGGTTTGTATGCCGCCACCAAGGGCGGCAAGCTCGACCAGTTACTGGGCCGGGTGGTGGACGTCATCATGTCGATCCCGTCGCTGATCTTCTCGCTGCTGCTGTTGAGTATTTTCGGCACCAACACCACTACCCTGATAATCGTCATCGCCATCATTTACGCGCCGCGGGTATTCCGCCTGGCGCGCTCGGTGGGCGGCAACGTCGTGGTCATGGATTATATCGAAGCCGCCAAGCTCAGAGGTGAAGGTACCTGGTACCTGATTCGCAAGGAAATACTGCCGAACTCGACCGCGCCGCTGATCGCCGAATTCGGCCTCGAATTCTGTTTCGTATTCCTGCTGGTTGCCGGCCTCTCATTCCTCGGTCTCGGCATCCAGCCGCCGACCGCTGACTGGGGCTCGATGGTGCGCGAAAACGCAACCCTGATATCGTTTGGCGAACTCACGCCGCTAATCCCGGCGGCCGCGATCGCGCTACTTACCGTAGCGGTTAACTTTGTGGTCGACTGGATGCTGTACCGGTCGTCCGGTCTGAAGGAGTAATCGAAATGACTGACAACAAAGACGTACTACTGAAAATCAAGCATCTGCGTATCGAAGGATACTCGGATGAAAACTGGATCGAAATCGTGCACGGCATCGACCTGACGCTGCATCGTGGCGAGGTTATGGGATTGATCGGCGAGTCGGGCGCCGGTAAGTCCACCATCGGGTTGGCGGCGATGGGATTTACCCGTGACGGCTGTCGAATTTCGGAAGGTTCCTCGATCGAATTCGACGGCATGGAGTTGACCACGACCCCGCAAGCCGACCTGCAGTCCTTGCGCGGCGCGCGCATCGCCTACGTCGCTCAATCGGCTGCGGCATCGTTCAACCCGGCACATAAATTGATCGATCAGCATACCGAGGCGCCGTTGCAGTATCGCATTCAAAAGCGTTTGGAAAGCCAGGAAGACGCAATGCAGCTGTACGAGCGTTTGCGCCTGCCCAATCCCAGGGAAATCGGATTTCGCTACCCGCACCAGGTATCCGGCGGCCAGCTGCAGCGCGCGATGACGGCGATGGCGATGGCCTGCCGGCCCGATCTGATCATTTTCGACGAGCCGACCACGGCGCTCGACGTAACCACGCAGATCGAAGTCCTGTCGGCAATTCGCGACATCGTCGATCAATTCAATACCGCGGCAATCTATATCACCCATGACCTCGCAATCGTAGCGCAGATGGCCGATGTCATCAAGGTATTGCTTAAGGGCGACGAAGTCGAAGAGGCCGATACCCGCTCCATGCTGGAAAATCCCCAGTATGACTACACCAAGTCGTTATGGGCGGTACGCGATTTCAAACGCGATCAGAAACCGCGGCCGACCGAAGGCGTACCCTTGATTTCGGTAAAGAACGTCGATGCCTCCTATGGCGATACCCCGGTACTCTACGATGTCTCGTTTGACATTTTTCCGGGCATAACGGTGGCCGTGGTGGGTGAATCGGGTTCGGGCAAATCGACCACCGCCAGGTGTATTACCGGCCTGTTACCGCCGACCAAAGGCGAAATTCTGTTCAAGGGTTCGGCGCTACCGCCGGATTACCGGAATCGAAGCAAGGACCAGTTGCGCCAGGCGCAAATGATTTACCAAATGGCGGATACCGCACTCAATCCCAAGGTAAAAATCAGCGAAATTATCGGGCGACCCGCCCAATTTTACAGCGGTCTAAGCGGTCCTGCCCTAAAAAACCGCGTCGATGAACTGCTCGATCTGATCGAGTTAGATTCTTCGCAGTATTATAACCGCTATCCACCGGAGCTTTCGGGGGGCCAGAAACAACGTATCGGAATCGCGCGTTCGCTCGCGGCGGAACCCACCTTTATCGTCTGCGATGAGGTAACCAGCGCGCTCGATCAACTGGTTGCAGAGGGCATTCTGCGATTACTCGACAAGCTGCAAAACGAGTTGAACCTGTCCTATATGTTCATTACTCACGACTTGGCAACCGTGCGCTCAATCGCCGATGAAGTCGTGGTAATGCAGTATGGCAAGGTGGTTGAACAGGGCCCGAAAGAGGAAATGTTCAAGCCGCCGCATCACGAATACACCGACCTGCTGTTGTCGTCGGTGCCAGAAATGGATCCGGACTGGTTGACCACACTGCTGGAAGAGCGTGGCGTCGACGATATCGGTGAAGCGGAAAAGGCAAGCAAGCAAAGCTGATATTTCCCGCGGCTAATCCGCTGACAAAAAGCCCCTCACTTAAAGTGAGGGGCTTTTTTTAGAACCGGCAGTTTGCCCGAGTACAGCGAACCCATCACCTTCAGCATCGATGTCGAAGACGACGAGTACGGCATTGTCCTGCTATCCGATATCGCCAAGCAGGTGCCGGCAAAAAACAGGGCGCCGGGACGAGTCAATATCTACGAAATCATGGCAAAACCCGCAATCCATGTGGATCCTGGAATGGATATCCGTTACTGCACGCGCATGTTCGAAAACTTCGGCATCGGGCGAGCCCCGGTGGTTGAAAATAAACGCGTTATCGGAGTCGTCGGTTACACCGACATCGTGCTGGTCGGCGTACTCGATGGCCTGAAGTAAGCGCAGACCCGGATACCGAGTCGTAACCGTCGCGCTCGTATCAGGATGAGATAGCCTGCGATTTCAGGAAATCCACGGCCTCATGCGCGTGTACCTCGGCGTTGCGCACCAGGTTGTCGAAGTGCCGCACCAGGACGCGCACATACTCGGCGGTGGTGAACGCGAAATACATTTGCCCGACGTAAACCGCCGCCCGGCGCGCGCCGAAAATGGTGTAGGGCACCGAGTAACGCTTACGACTATCGTAGAGGTAAAGCCGTACGCTGGGATAGAGTTCCTCCAGCGTCTCCAGCATGGCATCGATCTGCTCCGCGCGGGCCTCACGTCCGAGATCCCGCCACAGCCCTTCGCCGCGGCAGAATCCAAGCAAGTTTTGCAGCGGCATGCAAATTTCGAGATCGTTGTCCGGGCCGCGACTGAAATTCAGGTGATAACGCGCCTGTTCCTTGGCGCGACTGACCGGGCGCTCTGCGACCTCGCCGTATTCGTATTCGAGCACTTGATCGGTTTTGACGACATCCGGCAACTGTACCGGAACGTAGCGTATCTTCAGACCTTCCGCTTCTTCATACCAGCGCTTCAAATTGTCGTCCGCGGGACTTTGCTCGTGCGGCGCAACTTCGAACGACTGGCGTAGTATCTCGGCCCCGAAACGACTGTCCTGGCTCAATCCCAGCAACCAGTCAGTACTGACCTGCAGCGAACGCGCCAGCGACGCCACCGTATCGGCGCGCGGCATGCGCAGGTTTTCTTCGGCCAGCAGCTGCGACAGGGTCGAACGATCGACCCCCGTTTCGCGCGACAGCGCGGACTGATTCAAGCCTCTTGTCTGCATCGATTCGAGCAGGCGTTTACGGAAAATCCCGACAATTTCCTGTTTTTTCATAGCAGTTCCCAACAATCTGTTTTGCAAATACTACAGTTTTATTTTTTATAAATCATTATTTCATTTATGCTTACTATAAAAACATAGACAAAACAAGTTGTCGATTCTAGATTACTATCCTCAAAAAGAATTAGGTGTATATGCATTTATGACAACCAGCAAGGTTCGCGATGCGAAATTGGAATTTGCGACATTCGAATGGCCTACCTGGCTATTACTGGTTATCACCTACACCGCATGGATCAGCATCACGTTTAACTGGAGCGCCGTTCCCGGCTGGTTACTCTGGTTTCTGGGCGGCTACACCGTGGCCCTCCACAGTTCGTTGCAGCATGAAGCCCTGCATGGCCACCCGACGGGTAACCCCCGGTTAAACCTGGCGCTGGTGTGGCCGCCGCTAACGCTGTGGCTACCGCTGGAATTCTATGTCAGGAATCACTTGCTGCATCATCGCAGCGAATTGACCAACCCCGAACTGGATCCGGAATCGTTTTATCTGGGGCAGGAAAAATGGCAGGGCTTAAGTCGCTGGCAGCAGCGAGTATTCCTGTTCAACAATAGCTTTAGCGGCCGCATGTTGATCGGTCCCTGGCTCGCGGCCGGCCGATTCTACCATGGCGAGCTGGCCAAACTGCGTCACGGTAAATTCGAAGATGTCGGCATCTTGCTGCGGCATGGTTTAAGTCTCGCGGTCTTGTTGTACTGGTTGCTGGCGATTTGCGAAATGCCGTTTTACCTATACCTGCTCGCATTCGCCTGGCCCGGCAGCAGTATGATGATGATCCGATCCTTCCTCGAACATCGTTACGATCCGGACGAAGCCCACCGCACCGTGCTGATCGACGGTTGCCCGCTGACCCGATTATTGTTTCTGAACAATAACTATCACTGGATTCACCACCGCTATCCCGAACTGGCCTGGTATCAAATTCCGGCGGCGGCGCGGGAACAGCGTCAACTGGCGCTCGCAAGCAACGGCAACTATCGCTACCCCGGCTACTGGAGCATCGCCTGGCGCTACCTGTTAAAACCCTGGACCCACCCCGCTTATCCACCTTAGGTCGGCAGCAAATAGCACGCCTCCAGCTCAAGTTGCGCCACAGCAGCGTTTGAATTTCCTGCCGCTCGCGCAGGGGCAGGCCTGATTGCGACCAGGTTTCCACGGGGTAAAACTCGGCGCCAGAACTTCGCCATCGGTGTAAAGCCATCGGCCCCGTAGTAGAACAAATGCACTGTTTTCATGAATTGCGTCCACGCGACCCTGTAGCATTAACCCGGCGACAATATATGTCGCATTCAGCCATCGCGTGTCTGTTCACAGCAAGGCATCAGAACGCCGCTGCAGTTATTCTGCAGCAAGTTCTGATAACGCCGTCTGTGGGCAGACACGCGATGGCCTATCTTGTTTAGTATCAATTAGCTAGGGGGCCCAAGAAAGCGCCAGCTCCGCGTTGCAACTCTTGCCAATGGAATAACCATTGGCGGCGAGTCGCGCCTTGATCTGACGCTTTCTTGGGCCCCTGAATACGACATATATTGTCGCCGGGTTAATAGCAATCGCGCCTCGAATTCGACCGTCGCTCGTTGCGCCCGCTGCTCGCAGGCGAGAACTTCGAGACCGAGCCAGCGAACATCGGCATCGAGCGCCAGCTCGAGCGGCCTGAAATCCGGATGCCAGGTCGCATTGAGGTATTCAAGATCCTCGAGCAGGTAGGCTGTGTAACGCGAACGCATCAACTGTTCGGCATATGCAGGCGGTTCGTCATGTGTTATAAATCGAGCGCAACACAGGTCGAAAGCTCGACCGGAATGACAAGGACAGTTCATAAACTATCGACAAAAGGAGTACTATAAACGCGGCGAAAAAAAATGTCGCCGGGTTAATATATCATCATGTCCCATGCACTAGAGGTTTTACGCAGCCGTTTCGGCTACGACGAGTTTCGTTTCCAGCAACAGCAAATTATCGACACCCTGATCGACGGCCGCGACGCGTTGGTGCTGATGCCGACCGGCGGCGGGAAGTCGCTGTGTTACCAGATTCCCGCAATCCTGCGTGAGGGCGTCGGCATCATCATTTCGCCGCTGATTGCGCTGATGCAGGACCAGGTCGACGCCCTCGCCTTGAACGGGCTCAGCGCGGCCTTCCTCAATTCGACCCAGACCGTCGAACAGCAGCAACAGGTCAGGCGGCGCCTGCGCAACAACGACATCGATTTGTTATATGTCGCGCCCGAGCGCGCGCTAAACGAGGATTTCCTACAGCTGCTAAGCGACTGCCGGATTGCGCTGTTCGCGATCGACGAGGCGCACTGCGTATCGCAATGGGGGCACGATTTCAGGCCCGATTATCAGAAGCTGACGCAATTACACGAACGCTTTCCCGGTATTCCGCGCATCGCGCTGACGGCGACCGCCGATCGGCGTACCCTGCGCGAAATCGAGCAGCAGCTGCGGCTCGAAGGCGCCGCGCGTTTCGTACACAGTTTCGACCGCCCCAATATTTTCTACCGTGTTGCCCAGGGCGACAACAACCGCCAGCGCCTGTGGTCTTTTATCCAGGGCAATCACGCCCGCGACGCCGGTATCGTTTACTGTCTGTCGCGCAAGAAGGTCGAGGAGACCGCTAACTGGTTAAGTGACAAGGGTCGCCTCGCCCTGCCCTACCATGCCGGGCTCGACAAGAATACCCGCGCCGAACACCAACGCATTTTTCTGCAGCAGGATGGCGTCATCATCGTCGCAACAATTGCCTTTGGTATGGGTATCGACAAACCCGACGTGCGTTTCGTGGCGCACTTGAATCTGCCGAAAAATCTCGAATCCTACTACCAGGAAACCGGCCGTGCGGGGCGCGACGGTGATCCGGCCGACGCCTGGATGGCCTACGGCATGCAAGACGTCATCACGCTACGGCAAATGATGGCGCAAAGCGATGCCGGCGAAGAATTCAAGCGCGTGCTGCACCACAAGATGGAAGCGATGCTCGGCTTTTGCGAACAAACCGGCTGCCGGCGTCAGACGCTGCTGGCCTATTTCGACGAAACCCTGGCCGAGCCATGCGGCAACTGCGATAACTGTCTCGAACCGCCGGCGACCTGGGACGCCACCGAGTCGGCCCGCATGGCCCTGTCCTGCGTGTATCGCACCGGCCAGCGTTTCGGCGCCAATTACGTCGTCGATGTCTTGATGGGCAATGCCAAAGACCGCATTCTACAAAACCGCCACGACCAGCTCAGCACCTTCGGCATCGGCGGTCTGGACCAGAATGAATGGCGCAGCCTGTTTCGCCAGCTGATCGCACTCGGCTACCTGTACGCGGACATCGACAACTACGGCGCGCTTAAATTGACCCCTGACTGCAAGCCGCTGCTGGCCGGAGCGACACGGCTACTATTGCGCAAATTCGAAAAGCCGATCAGGGCGGCTAAGCCTGCGGCGAAAAAGCAAGCGACCGAGCTACGCGACAGCGATACGCCGCTATTCGAGGCGTTGCGTCTACATCGCAAACAACTTGCGCTGGAACAGGGGGTTCCGCCTTACGTCATCCTGCACGACAAGACCCTGGCCGCGATTTGCGAACAGCGTCCCGACAGCATCGAAGCGCTGGCGCTGATCCCGGGTATCGGCGAGCGCAAACTCGAACTTTACGCTAAGGACTTGATCCGCATTACCCATGAACACCGGTTCGAGCCTAACGCCGATAGTGCCGATAGCTTGCCTGCTTGATTAAAAATCGGACCCGGTTTACCGGCCCTGCCGACAAGGCCGGATCGTGCTCAGACACAGCGGCTCGCGCTAAATCGGAGCCTCGACTAGTTGAGGACGTCCGGCCAGTTCTTGTTGGCTGAGCGGATGTGCCCGGGAATATCCTTGCTCCAGCGTTTTTTCACCGCCGGACTGAAATTCAGGTATAACTTGCCGTTGACGATGGTCCAGGCATCGGGATCGGTCGTCGCCGTGGCTCCTTTAGATACCGCATAGGCGCAGTATCCACCGTACTGCGGTGCATATCGTTGCGGCTCGGATTTGAATAGCGCCAGATTATCGGCGCTGGCGAACTTGTAGATGGCGCCCTGCCATTTAGTGGCGTATTTGTCCCGTCCGCGTGTCGGCTCGCCCAGCGTAAAATAAGCGACCGGGTCGTAACCCCGAATTGCGCCGTCGCCGGTGGCAAAAGTTATCGGTTTTCCCGCCACGGCGAGCGGCATGAATATCAGCGCAAATACGGCCGGCAATAATTTCTTCATTATTTTTCCTGGTTGTATGATCGAAAACTATTCGGCCCCGTGGATCGACAAAAGTTCCGGGGGCTACTGTTGCCTCAACCGATCGAGCAATTGCCGCTGCAATCGCGGTTCGACAACGGCCCGCTCGAGATTGGGCGAGCGTTCGCACACGTAACCGAATGCCACCTGCCAGAGTCGATCGAATTGTTCCCAGAAGAGTTTGCGCGCCGCCGGGAAACGGCGACCTTCACCGATAACCAGGGCATATAACCTGATTGCCTGGTCGGTGAGCCAATGGGTGCGAATAAACGCATCAAGCGCGTCCATATCCTTGACCGGCATGATCAAAGGTTTGTTGTTTTCGATCCAGGCCAGCATAACGGCCAGCATCAATGCCGCTTTATCGGGGAAATGGTTGTACACGGTCGGCTTCGACACTTCACTGGCCCTGACCACCATATCGATCGAAGTACCCTTGAATCCGTGCTCCAGGAAAAGTGGCAATGCACAGGCCACGATATGGTCTTTTTTAGATCTTTGCGCCATGCGGGGCTTGATTATCCTGATAAATTATGCAAACTATACTAAACGGTTTAGTATATGTCACCACCCAATCGCGTTTTGCACCCGGAGGCCAAGATGATTCGCAGCGACAATGGATATTTCGGCGAATTCGGCGGACGTTTCGTCCCCGAGATCCTGTTACCCGCATTAACCGAACTCGAAGACCTGTTCTTCGGTTTGCGCGACGATCCCGAGTTCTGGCAGGAATACGTAACCCTGTGCCAGGAGTTCAGCGGCCGGCCGACACCGCTGACGCCGTTGCGACGCCTGTCTAAGCAGCTCGGCGGCGCGCAGATCTGGCTCAAGCGCGAAGACTTGAATCACTCGGGCGCGCACAAGGTCAACAACGTACTGGGCCAGGGCTTACTGGTGCAGCGCATGGGTAAACGGCGTGTCATTGCCGAAACCGGCGCCGGACAACACGGGCTTGCGACCGCGATCATGGCCGCGCGCCTCGGCCTCGAGGCGACTATTTATATGGGCGCCGAAGATATCGAACGCCAATACTCCAACGTATTCTGGATGCGCCAGCTCGGGTCCGACGTGGTCGGCGTCACTACCGGGGCGCAAACCTTGAAGGAGGCGCTCGATGAAGCGCTGCGCGACTGGGCCGCATCGGTCGAGACGACGCATTACGTGCTCGGCACCGCCTGCGGTCCGGCGCCCTTCCCGGAACTGGTTTCATACTTCCAGAGCATTATCAGCGACGAGATAAAGCAACAGGCGCAAACCCAAATGGGTGGCCTGCCCGACGAAATCGTCGCCTGTGTCGGCGGCGGCTCGAATGCGATGGGCGCCTTCGGCGCCTTTCTGGAAACGCCCGAGGTGGCGCTGGTCGGGGTCGAAGCCGGTGGCTTAAGTTTAGAAGACGGCCAGCATTCGGTGCGGCTGTCACAGGATACCGGGGAAACCGGTATCGCGCAGGGTTACAAAACGCTGTTCCTGCAAAACGCTGACGGTCAGCTGGGCGATACCCACAGCATCGCCGCCGGGCTCGATTATGTCGGCGTTTCACCGATTCTCGCCTATCTGTCGCAGCAAGGTCGGGTGATCCCCGAATCGGCCACCGACGACGAAGTCACCGAGGCTTTTACTCTGTTGATGAAAACCGAAGGTATTATCCCCGCGCTGGAGTCGGCGCACGGCCTGGCCGGCGGCTTCAAACGCGCGCGCCAGATGCGGCCCGAACAAAATGTCGTCATCAATCTGAGCGGCCGCGGCGATAAGGATATCTTCAACATCGCACGCGCCTTTCCGCAACGTGAATGGACCGAATTTCTGCAACGCGAAGCCGCCCGCTCGACCGAGCTACTGGCGCAAAAGAGAGGGCATTAATCATGTTTCCCGCGCAATATGACGATTTGCAAATCATGTCCCACGCGGTGGTTGGATTTCCCAGCCTCGAGGAAAACGAAAAGGCGATCGCCGGGCTGGCAAAAGCCGGCGTCAGGTTGATCGAACTGCAAGTGCCGTTCAGCGACCCGGTCGCCGATGGCCACACCCTGGTCAACGCTTGTTACGAAGCGCTCAAACACGGCGGCTCGGTGCAGGCAACGCTCGACCTGGCGACCCGGGTGTGCACCAGTCACCCCGAGGTGACTTTCGTCTTGATGAGCTATCTGAATCCGCTTTACCGCTATGGTCTAGAGGACTTATTCAAACAAGCCACGGCGGCCGGCATCAAAGGCATGATCGTGCCCGACTGGCCGGTTGAGGAAATCGAGCCCTGGCTGCCGCAGCTCGACGCGCTGGGTCTGGCGCCGATCCTGATGGTAACCCCCAATACCGCACCCGCCAGGGTGGAAAAAATTACCCGTGCTTCACGTGGCATGATTTACGTGGTTTCGCGCATGGGCGTTACCGGCCACGAGACCCAGTGGGGGGAAAGGTTTCAGGACTATATCGCCGAAATCCGGCGGCATACCGACTTGCCGCTGGCCGTCGGCTTCGGCGTGCGCACCGCGGCCGACCTCGAGGCGCTTTCGGGCAAGGCCGAGGTGGCGGCATTCTGCTCGCAGTACATCGAGTGGCAGCGTGACCACGGCAGCGAGGTTGCCGCCGATAAAATGAAAGCGATTATTGAGACTTTTGCCTAGGGCCTGTTAGCACTATGCACAGGCGCTCCCCTCCCGGCGCCGCTGGCACACAAGCAAGATGTTCAGCCTGATAAATCTGACGGGCCTGGCCTTGCTCGGCCTGCTGGGGTTCTACTGGTGGCAGAGCGGCCTGTTCAAGGGTCGTGCGCGCGCGCTGGCGACCGCGCACTGCAGCCAACTGGGCCTCCAGCTGCTCGATCAAAGCATGGTAATTGTCGGCTTCAGACCGGTGCGCGGACCTGCCGGCAGACTGGTTTTCCGCCGCAGTTATCAATTTGAATTCTCGTCCACGGGAGCGCGGCGCTACCAGGGCAAATTGGTGCTCGAAGGCATGGCGCTCAAAACCATCGACCTGGAAGCCTACCGATTGCCCGAGTCCGGCTAATTCCTGACGGCTGCTGGTTTGTGAAATATTGTCATATTCAGATTCGACCCCTTTGTCTATAATCCGCTCCTCTATTAACCCGGCGACAATATATGTCGCCGGGTTAATAACATCGACCACCGTATTTTACCGAGACACAAGATGAAAAAATTGTTGATCATGCCTACTATCGTTAGTCTGGCCGCCATCTCCGGTTGCCAAACCTATGATGCTTATACCGGCGAAAAGAAAACATCTAAAACCGCCAAGGGTGCAGGCATCGGGCGGGTGTCGGCGCGGTGCTCGCTTATCTTAAAAACAAGGACAAATCCAGTAAAAAACGCAAAAAGCGTATGCTGGAGGCGGCCGGTATCGGCGCGCTCGCAGGCGGCGGCATCGGTTATTACATGGATACCCAGGAAGCCAAGCTCAGAAAAACGCTCCGCGACTCGGGCGTCAGCGTCGAGCGTGACGGCGATAACATTAACCTGATCATGCCGGGCAATATTACCTTTGTCACCGCCGGGCATGCACTGAACGCCGACTTTCACGAAGTGCTGGATTCGGTCTTTATCGTGTTGCAGGAATTCAACAAAACCATCATCGTTTCCGCCGGACATACCGATAGCAGAGGTTCGGATCAATACAATCAAGGCTTATCGGAGCGGCGCGCCGAATCGGTGGCGCAATATCTGCTGGCTAAGGGCGTGGTCGCAGCGCGTATCGACTCCGCCGGTTTTGGCGAGACCACCCCGATTGCCGACAATGGTACCGCGCAGGGCCGCAGCCTGAATCGCCGGGTTGAATTGTCTCTGGTGCCGATAACCGAAGATTCCTTATAAACCACCGCCTGCGGCATCCGATAGAAGACCTTACTCAGAGTAAATATTCTTACTCTGAGTAAATCTTAGTTTTTACTCTGAGTAAATCTTAGTTTTTATTCTGAGTTATCGGGCTTGGAGTCCGGCTGCGACCGCCGTTGCATGCGCCGGCCAAACAGGAACAGTAGCGCCGCCGGAATAACTCCGAGCCACAGCGTGGAATTTAGTATGCCGCGCAGGGTCGACTCGGAAATTGCCGCCCCTGGCTCTAGTCCGGCGGCCAATCCCAATAGTAACAGCGCAAACACCAGGCGCTCGGACAGACCCTGCAGCGACAGGTAGGTAGCGCGTTGCCCACGCGTAATCCGCGGTGCAATCGCAGCCCTGACCGGCGCATGCACCAACGCCATCGGAAAGTTACGCAGGCTCACCAGCGCGAGCACCGCGGGGCTTAGCGCAATCGCCATCGCCGCGACCAGGCCCAGTTGAATGAACATCGCTACCGCGAGCACACCGACCAGTCCGAGTTTCGATTGCCAGGAAATGCTCGCCCGCGCGCCCAGTGCACCGCCAAACATCGACACCGATATCACCAGCCCCGAAATCAGCGGCGCATGCGCGGAGGCTTCGAGCAGCGGCAGCTGCAACAGCGTGATATAAGGCTGATAAAATTCGTAGACGATATGCGCCAGGGAGTAGAGCACAATCACCACCAGGAAAATCCAGCCCAGCAAAGGATCACGCAAGCGGTTAAGACAGCTCAGCAAAACCCTGGCGAAGCTTGGTGGCAAGGCAGTGGTTTCTTCGGCATGCCGCGGTTCCGCGAATCGCCATACCAGCAGCGCCATCAGACTCGCGCTGATCAACGAAAATACATAAGCCAGGCGCAGATCGATCAATCCCAGCAGCCCGCCCGACAGTGTCGCCAGCGCCAGCATGATCAAGCCCCATTGCTCGGCGTTGGCTTCTCGCTGCGCGTATTCGCGTTCGCGTCCCAGGGCCTTGAGCGAGTCGTAGTGAAATGCGGTATCGGTGCCCGATTGCATCGCTATCCCGGCGGCAAGCAGGAATTGCCCCGCCGCAAACCACCAGAACCCAGCACCGACGATAAAACAGCAATAGGATGTAATCAGCGACCCTGCGGCGATTAACAAAGTAGTACGCCGGCCGATTCGATCGGAGAAATAACCGGATGGCACTTCCAGCACAAATACCGCAAGGTAATAAACCGCCGACAATTCGATCACCTGCTCCAGCGGCAGACTCTGGCTCATGTAGAGGAAAAACACCGTAATCCAGGCGTGTCCGTCGGATACGGCACGAAACCAGGGATACAACCGGATATTGAGCTGCAGATTCGACAAGTTTTCAGGCTGAATTGAGGCGCAACGGCTAACTATAACGCAGCCACCCAAGTTATGTATCGTCAATATTCGACTAACAAACCGCACCGCCCCGATCAACGACAGGAAAATTATATTTGCATTTAGTTCGATATCGTATTATATTGTTCGAAATCGAACTAACATGGAATCAACTATGAATTTATCCCGACGTAAAACCCTGGCGCTGCTCGGCGGCGGATTTATCGTAGCGACCGGCCTGGGTGCGGCCGGTTTTGCCGGCTCCCGCAGCCCGCACCGGGCGTTGGCACCCTGGCACAGTGCCGGCGACTACGCCGATCCGCGCAAACAGGCCCTGTCTTATGCAATTCTGGCACCCAATCCGCATAACTTGCAGCCATGGATGGTCCAACTTGTCGGCCCGGATAAAGTTATCCTCTTCCGTGATCCGAATCGGATACTGCCCCATACCGATCCCTTTGCCCGTCAAATCACGATAGGTCTCGGCTGTTTTCTCGAGCAAATGACTATCGCTGCCAGCGCAAGCGGTCATCGCGTTGATCTGGATCTTTTTCCCGAGGGAGAAAACGGGCCCGTGGCAATCGCCAGATTTACCAGTGGGGCAAAACCCGATCCACTGGCGGCGCATATACTCGAGCGTCGTTCCTGCAAAGAGCCGTATCAAATGACGGCAATTGAGGAATCGCGGATTGGCGTTTTACAGAACTATGCAACCATCGTGACCGAGCCGCAACGCCTGGAGACCCTACGCGAGCTTACCTGGCAGGCGTTCGAGGTCGAAATGGCAACCCCGAATACCTATCAGGAAAGTACCGACCTGATGCGCATCGGTAAATGCGAAATCAATGCAAAACCGGACGGCATCGATGTCGGAGGCCCGATGCTGGAATCGCTCATGTTACTGGGTATAATGACGCGCGCTGATTTGACCGACGGCAATAGCGAAGCGACTAAGTCCTTTCTCGCCGAATACCAAAACATGCTGATGTCGACCCCCGCCTACGCCGTGATAACCAGCGTCAAAAACGACAGAATCAGCCAGATCGAGGCCGGCGCCGCCTGGCTGCGCCTCAATCTCAAGACCACCGAATTGGGCCTGGCGCTGCACCCGGTCAGCCAGGCTACAGGAGTATCCGGAAATGTCGCACTTATACCGACGCTGCCATCAGCTGCTCGCCAGCGACGGCGAAACCGTGCAAATGCTGGGGCGCCTGGGTTACGGTCCGACGGTAGGGCCAACTCCGCGCTGGCCGCTTGAGGAAAAACTGGTCAATGGATAAACGGGATCTCGGGCTATATTTTGTTTTCTTCAACGAAATCGGCATTATCGAACAGCTAATCCGCACTCTGCTCGAAGCCAAGTTACCAAAAGGTTTTCTGATATCGCATTTCGCGGTACTGAATCACCTGATCAGGGTCCAGGAAGGGCAGACGCCATTGGTATTGGCGCGCGCATTCCAGATACCTAAAACGACAATGACGCACACACTTGCGGTACTGCAGCGTCACGCCCTGATCGAGATGCGACCCAATCCGAAGGATAAACGCAGTAAATGTGTATTCACTACCGCGACGGGCCGCGAATTTCGCGATCAGGCGATAATCGACATCGCCCCGGACCTCGAAGCGGTGAGTCAACAATTCCCGATGGATAAAATGTCCAAGATCGTGCCGTACCTGACCGAAGTCAGGCAGTTTCTAGATAGCTATCGTGACGAACCCTAGACACTGAATGCCCGCATCGGCGCAGTTAGGCCGACTACCGCGCGGCGATAGCAGGCTTCCGCTGCCGCAGGATTATGCATTCGGACAGATTCGCGGCGCCGTGAAGCAGTTCAAATGCAGTTTTCCGATCTGTTGATATACTCTCTAATAGGTAACGGTAAAATAAGTATGAGCGTAACCAACACCCAATTCGCGATCGGCCAGGTGGTAAAACACCGGATCTTCGACTTTCGCGGCGTTATTGTCGACGTCGATCCGGAGTTCAACAACTCCGAGGAATGGTGGCTCGCGATTCCTGAAAACCTGCGCCCACGCAAGGATCAGCCGTTTTATCATTTGCTCGCCGAAAACGAATCCACGTCATACGAAGCCTATGTTTCAGAGCAAAATCTGCTGATCGACGAAACCGGTGAGCCGGTGAATCACCCCCAGATTCCCGAAGTTTTTGGCGAGTTTCTGGGTCACAGATACGCGCTGCCGCATACCTATCGGAACTAAAACAGTCATCGAGACCCGCGGTCGACAGCCGGTAACTCTACCCGGCTGCCGATTCCAGGCGCCGCAGGCGAATAAAGCATTCCTTGCGTATTCCAAATCTCTGCTGACTGCGAGCAAGCAGATACGCAGTCAACCGCTCGAGCCAGACACGAAACCGAGCGCCTTGTCGACGATGTTAAACAATGGCTCGCCCGCCAGATAGCGCGCCCAGTTAGCCAGAAACTGGTCCGCCATCGCGGTCTCGAATTCATAATAATCACCCGACATATGCGGCGATATCAGGCAATTCGGCGCCCGCCAAAAGGGACTTTCCGCCGGCAGCGGCTCTTCGACGAACACATCGAGTGCCGCGCCCGCGATACGGCCGTCGTGCAGGGCCTGCAATAAATCCGCCTCGACCACGAGCGCGCCGCGGCCGATGTTGATAAAACGCGCATGCGGCGCCATCGCCGCAAACTCGGCGGCGCCGAAGAGATTGCGCGTCTCGGGGGTTAGCGGCGTGATCAGGATGACGTAGTCGGCACGGCTTAGCCGTGCATGCAAATCACCGATCGCATGGATACGGCCGAAATCAGAACCGCCGTCACGCGCGCTACGACCGATGGCGTCGACCTGCAAACCGGCCGCTTGCAGCTGCCGGCCCACCGCGCGCCCGATCGAACCGACACCGACCACCAGCGCCTTTTTGCCCGCCAGGGTTTCCGAAAGCCGGTGATTCCATTCGCATTTTGCCTGGAACTCGAGGGTCTGCGGGAAACGCTTGGCGAAATTAAGCATCATGCCGAGCACCCATTCGGCCATTGGTAAATCGAAGATTCCGCGCGCATTGGTCAACTCGACCCTGCTTTGCACCAGGCCGGGAAACAGGGCGGCATCCACCCCGGCGCCGCACCAGTGGACCCAGCGCAGGGCGGCGGCGCTATCCCAGGCTTGCCGCAGGCTGTCGGCGCGGAAATTCCAACCGAGCAGGGCGTCGGCGCCGGGTAAAGCGGCTTGCAGTTCGTCGGTCGAAGTCGCAAATCGAATTTCAGCCTGGTCCTGCAGTTCGCGCAGGCGCGGTACCGCGTCGAAATCGCCCGCGCCCTGCACCACTAACACCGGATTCATAACCACCCTCTCAAGGCCTTCGCGGACGGATGCCCAGATTCGGCTTCAGCTATTGCGGGTCCGGACTTCGTTCATGAAGCGATCGCGGATCACCACCGGATCCATTTCGATGACCGGCACCGTGATGTTGCCCGATTCGCACTTACAGACGATGACGGTCATTTCATTTGCATCCAACGCCGCCTGCAGCGTTGCCGCGGCCTGCTCCGCCTGGCATTCGATCACCCGTTCGCAGCCGCAAGCGCTGGCGACGGCGCTCAGGGATGTCTTCCCTCCGGCGTAGGTCGGCTGGTCTCCGGTCGAACCGTAACTGCCGTTATCGATGATCAGCAGGATAAAATTATCGGCGACATTGTTGGCTATCGTCGGCAGGGTGCCGAAATTGGTCAATATCGAACCGTCACCGTCGATGGCGATCACCGGCTGGGGTTGCGCCAACGCGAGCCCCAGCCCTATCGACGAAGCCAGACCCATGGTGCCGAGCATGTAGAAGTTACTCGGCTGGTCGTCCAACTGATGCAATTCCTGGCTCGGCAGTCCGATATTACAAACCACCAGTTGATCGGTAATAACCGGAATCAGGCTCTTCAGCACCTCGCTACGAATCATCTCAGGCCCCCTTCCAGAAACTGGCGTCGGTTAAAATCGCGACCGGTTTTTTGCTCATGAAACAGTATTTTAAGATGCCGTCGAACTCGGCGATATCGTCCGCTTGATGAAAATGATAAGTGGGAATGTTGAGCTGGGCCAGCAGCGCCTTGGTATGCACCGCCATCTCTACCTGGCAGGCGACCGGCTCACCGATCTCGCCGCGGTAACTGATCAGCATCGGCAGCGGTATATGGTAATACTGAATCAGGGTCGCGAGCGTGTTGATGGTAACGCCGATGGCGGTATTCTGCATGATGATCGCCGCACGCTTGCCGCCCATGTAGGCGCCGGCGCAAAGCCCCATGCCCTCGTCTTCCTTATTCGACGGGATATGAAATATCTGCTCGCATTGCTCGATACCGTCGATTACCCCGGCCAACTGCTTACAGGGTACGGTGGTGACGAAAGACACATTGTTGGTTACCAGATCGGTAACGATTTTTGCATTGATTGACATGGTTGCCTAACACCGAACAGGGAGCGCCAGTATCCGGCTAAACGCATAAATTCTCAACTCCGGCGGATTCGCCTTAGCCATCCCCCTCAATTACTCGAATCAAGATCCCGAGAATTTTCGCTAGGGTCACGGACTTCGATAGAAATTCTACCCAGCTCGGGATTCCACATATACAGTTCGCGCTCCGCCTGAAAACTGCAAGCACAGCCGCCGCCACAGGCTTGTGGATTGCTGTATCTGGAAATCTTCCCCTTGCTGACCCAGAAGGCCAGCATGCCTCTGATCGCCTCCGGCTCGACGTCGAAATGCAGCGCCACATCCCGTAGGCTGACCTGTCGGCGGGATTTAACGTAATTTTTGAGGTCGCTCAATATCATGCGGTCTGTAACAGGCCATGCCGGCGCCGACCGGCATAAGCTCGCAATCCGATAAATAACATGACGGCATACAGCGAAACCAGGCCGATGGTTCCCAGTGCCCGTAGCGGATGCTCGCCGATGCGCGCGAATTGATAAAACAGAGTCGCCGCCACATAGGCTACCGAGGTCGTCCAGAAAGCGACGAAACCGGCCCAGGGCATACCCGCCTCGCGCGCGATGGCGCCGATGGTGGCGGCGCAGGGAAAATACAACAGGATAAACAATAAATAGGCAAAGGCGCCCGCCTGACCATCGAAACGGCTCGCCATCACCCCAAAAATTCCGCGCCCGACTTCCAGCTCGGAAGCGGCGGAACCGGTATCTTCGATATTGCCGACATCCAGGCCCAGCGGATCCAGAATGAGTTCGGACAGACCCGTCAAATTTTGCGGGATAGTCGCGGCAGCCGTCGATAGCGTCTCCAGCAAATCGAAAGACGGCTTTTCACCGGGCGCCGAATCCTGTTCGGAGATCCGCGTATAAACCGCGTCCAGTGTGCCGACCACCGCTTCCTTGGCGAGTACGCCGGTAAATATCCCGACCGTCGCCGGCCAGTTATCCGCTTCGATACCCAGCGGTGTAAACACCGGCGTCAGCGATTTCCCGACGGCGCTCAACACCGAGTTTTCGCTGTTTTCATTGCCGATAGAGCCGTCGGTTCCGATGCTGTTGAGCAGGTTCAGCGCCAGCACCATAACGACAATGACACGTCCGGCGTCACGGATAAACAACTTGACCCGATCCCAACTGCGCAGCAAGACCCCTTTCAAAGTGGGTAGGTGATAGGTCGGCATTTCCATCAGAAACCCGCTGCTTTCTCCCGACAGCAGCGAATGCTTCATCACCAGGCCGGTCAAGACCGCCATCGCGATACCGATCAGGTAGAGCCCGAACACCAGATTTTGCCCATTAGTCGGAAAAAAAGCTGCCGCGAACAGCACATACACCGGCAAGCGTGCGCCGCATGACATAAAGGGGTTCATCAAAATGGTCAGCCTGCGTTCACGCGCGCTCTCCAGGGTGCGCGTCGCCATCACCGCGGGGACATTGCAGCCAAAGCCGACGATCATGGGGACGAAGGCCTTGCCCGGCAAGCCGATGGCACGCATGAATCGATCCATTACGAAGGCCGCGCGCGCCATATAACCCGCGTCTTCCAGGAGCGACAAAAATAGATACAGGCAGGCAATAATCGGGATAAAAGTGGCGACTACCTGCAAACCGCCGCCAAGCCCCTGCGCCAGAGTCAAAATCGCCCACTGTGGGAAACCGAGGCCCGTCAGAACCTGCCCTAGCCCGTCGACAAACAGCGCGCCGGCGACACCATCGAAGAAATCGATGAAGGCGCCACCGAAATTAATCGTAAACATGAACATCAAATACATTACCAGCAGGAATATCGGCACGCCCAGAAAACGATGCAAGACCACTTGATCGATCCGGTCCGACAGATATCTTTTAGCCTTGCCTTTAACCCGCAGCACGAGTTGCGTTAGCGCATGCGCATGGCCGAAACGCGAGTCGGCGATAAACACGTCGGCCGATTCGCCGCTAATGTTCCGGATATGGGCTTGCCAGTGGGCGACCCGTTCCAAGGTCGACTCATCGATAATCTGCTGGGCGACGTCCGCATCGCCTTCGAGCAGTTTCAATGCCTGCCAATAGCTGTTGGCGCTATCATCGGCGGCGCCCAGATGCTGCCTGATTTCGGCGATGGCGGCTTCGATCTCGCAATCCTGGGCCAGACTGAATCCACCCTTGAACGGCTTGTCCACAACTTCGATCAAGGCCTGTTTCAACTCGGCAAGGCCCGCGCCGTTAACTGCAACTACGGCAACCACCGGACAACCCAGTTTCCGCGCCAGCAAATCGACATCGATTTCGATGCCCCGTTTGCGGGCGACATCCATCATGTTCAGGGCAAGCACCACCGGTACACCCATTTCCAGCAATTGAACGGTCAAATAAAGATTTCTTTCGAGGTTGGCGGCATCCACCACATTGATGACGACGTCGGCTTCGGACTCGAGCAGGAATCGACGGGTGATTTGCTCGTCCAGCGACAGCGCGTCCAGGCTGTAGATGCCGGGCAGATCGACAACCGTTACCTTACCGTACCCGCCGAGGCTGAGGCTGCCCTGTTTGCGCTCCACCGTTACCCCGGGCCAGTTACCGGTGGTCTGCCGAATCCCGGTCAAACAGTTAAACAGCGCCGACTTGCCGCAGTTCGGATTACCGGCAATTGCTATCGCGGTCATGCCGCGGGCGCTTCTGACCGCGCCCGGCCGAGCGGAACGGTCACGGGTTCGATGAATATATTGGCGGCGATCCCCGAGCCGAGCGCGACGCGGCTACCGTTGCTCAAAACAACGACTCCGTTTTGGCGTTGATGTAACACCAATATCGCCTGCCCTGCGCGAATCCCTAGACTCATCAGCTTACGCCGCAAGGTTTTATCTCCTCCGATACGGGCAACGACACCCTGAAAACCGGCTGACGGTTGATTTAAATTATAGCTTTTGTTCATAAGCTTTAATGAGAACGATTCTCATTAGCATATTTACTTTTACTTATATAGTCAATCCTCAAAATTGGCTAAATTCTCCTAAGCTGATCCAGATCAATTAAAACCCGGGACGAAAGTTTATGCCGGCCGTCGGCAGCGTCGGAATCGAAACCTGCCACGAAATGATTATTGCCTTAGATCAAGGACAGCAGCGTCCGACATACCTAAGCTGTGAGGATTCAGGCTAATTCAGTGTAATCAGATTCGCGTATGAAGATCGCTCGTTACCTTTGCTGCCGCTTCGTTACGGCCGCCATCCTGTCATTCTCCACCCAGTTGAGCGCGCTCGAGCCGATTCGTGTGACGCTCGAATTCTTGCCCAATGTCGAAAACGGCCGCCGTATCTTCGATATTTGCGCCCGCTGTCACCTGCCCGAAGCCTGGGGCAATAACGACGGCACCTATCCGCAGCTGGCCGGCCAGCATGTCAATGTATTGATGAAACAGCTGCTCGATATACGCAGCGGAAAACGGGTCAACCCGGCGATGCAGCCCTTCGTGCAGCAACGCACCATCGGCGGATATCAAAATCTGAGCGACGTAGTCGCCTACATATCGACGCTACCGATGAACCCCGCGCACGCGCAAGGCCCCTGGCCTGCGCACAGTGTTCAATACCGGGAAGGCGGCGAAATTTATCACAAGTACTGCGCCGGCTGTCACGGCAAATCCGGTGAGGGCAACAACGACTTATCCTATCCACGACTTCAAGGGCAACACTATGCCTACATGGCGCGCCAGGCGCGCCTGGTCAGAAACAACCTGCGAAAGGTTGAACCGAGTATGGCGGCACTGTTCGGGGTACTCACCACGGAGGAGTTCGACAAGGTGCTGAATTACGTTTCCTATTTACCGATTCCAACGGCGGACCTCGCGCCGGACGCCCAATGGCGTAACCCGGATTTCCAGCAATAAGGGCTATGAAAAATATCGACAAAATTAGCCGGCGGCGCTTTCTGCAGACAAGCGGCGCCGTGCTGGCAGCGAATGCGGCGCCGGCCGCCGCCGTTTCTAGTGCAGCCGGGGACGCGGCAAAGCAGACCCCGCCGGCCTTGCATAAACTATTACGCAAGGCTTCGATCCCCGCGTCCAAGGGTGCCAGAGTCGTGATCGTCGGCGGCGGTTGGTCAGGCCTGACGATGGCCAAGTACCTGCGCCGTTTCAACCCCGCATTCGACGTCCTCCTGATTGACCGGCAATCGGCTTTTGTTTCCTTCCCGGTGAGCAACGCCTGGCTGGCCGACCAGGTGAGCCTGGATTTTCTGAGCCATAGCTTTTTCGACGCCGCAAACAACCATGGCTATCACTTCTTGCAGACTACCGCCTTGGGTTTCGAGGGCGAATCGCGCCGGGTTTATACCGATCGCGGTTACGTCGAATACGATTACCTGGTACTGGCGCCGGGCATCGAATACGACTACCCGCGTATCGGCGTCGACGACGACGAGGCGCAGAGCCTGTTATTTCATCGTTATCCCGGGGGCTTCGTGACCAGTTCCGAGCTACTGACCATCAAGCATAAAATCCACCATTTTCCAGGCGGCACATTTTTGCTCAACGTACCCGACGGCGACTACCGCTGCACCGCTGCTCCCTATGAACGCGCCTGTATGGTTGCCGCTGTCTTCAAGCGCCGACGGGTACGTGCCAAAATCCTGCTACTCGATATGAACAGCGAAATTAAAATTAAAAAAGCAGGCTTCTCGCGCGCCTTCGAGCAGCTCTATGGCGACTATATCGAGTACCTGCCCAGTTCGTTGATCAGCAATGTCGATATCGAGGGTCGTAGGGTCGAGACCGAGTTCGACGAATACCCGTTCGACGACGCTATTATCTATCCGCCGGTACGCGCCTCGCGCCTGCTCGAGGAGGCTGGCATCACCGATCCCTACAGCCCGCAAAAGGCGGCCGACACCGACCCGTTCCGCTACCATCTGATCGGCGACGAACGCGTTTACGTTACCGGGGACTCTCGCTCGCAGCCATTCTCGAAAGGCGGGCACACGGCCCATTCCGAAGCCCAGTATGTCGCCGAAGTTATCGCGGCGCATGCATTGGACAAGGAGGTTCTTTGGCGCAGCCCGCAAACCATGTGTTTTTCGGCAGTGGATATCGAGCCCCTTAGGGCCATGAGCATCATCACCTACTACAAGTTCAACCGGCAAACCGGGTTGTTCGCCTTCGATCGCACGCATCTGATCGACCAGTGGGACGCGCAGGGGGCCAGGCGAGCCTGGCCTGGGCCGAGGGCATGTATCGGGACATGTTCTACGTTTAGCCGGCCCTGCGGCCGGTAGCGGATTTTGTCGACCGGAATAAGCGTATGCGGATAGGTTTTGTGTCTGAAAACGTTTATTCTGTCGCCAATCCGGCAGCTGAACAAGACCGCCGTCAAACCCCTAACGGGCACAAGCCCCGGGAGAAAATACATGTCATCTGGAAATCAGGACCAGAACCTGGCGATCTTCTGTGATTTCGAGAACGTGGCGCTAGGCGTCAGGGACGCGAGAATTAAAAAATTCAACATCAAGCTGGTGCTTGAACGCCTGTTGGTGAAGGGCACCGTCGTCGTTAAAAAAGCCTATTGCGACTGGGATCGCTATCAGGAGTTTAAAGCGGTAATGCATGATGCCGCCTTCGAATTGATCGAGATACCGCATACCCGGCAATCGGGCAAGAATTCGGCCGATATCCGCATGGTGGTCGACGCCCTCGATCTGTGTTACACCAAACACCATATCGACACCTTCGTCATCGTCAGCGGCGACTCGGATTTTTCACCGCTGGTCAGCAAACTCCGGGAGAACAACAAAACCGTGATCGGCGTCGGCGTCAAAAGCTCGACCTCCGACCTGCTGATGAACAATTGCGACGAATTTATTTTCTATGACGATCTCGCGCGTGAAGATGAATCCAGCAAGCAGCGTCAACGCAAACCGGCGGTAAAGAAAAAAGCCGCCAGTAAAACCACCGACGCCAAACCGGCCGACAGCGCCAAATCCGAGGATGAAAAACTCGACCAAGCCATCGGCCTGGTAATGGAAACCACCGAAGCGCTGCAGGCGGAGCGTGGCGATCGCGAAAAACTTTGGGGTTCGATGATTAAGCAGGCATTGAAGCGGCGGCGCCCGGGGTTCAACGAAAGCTACTATGGCGTCCGTTCGTTCAGCGATCTGCTGGAAGAAGCCGAGCGCCGCGGATTGCTGAGCCTGTCTCTGGACGAACGTTCGGGTGGTTACGTGATCGAAAAACTCAAAACCAACTGACCTGTATTCGTCTGTCCTAGGGACGGCCGCGTTGCGGCGGCCGTTGGCAAGGATCGGTAAATGATTTCCTACCTGCTGCTATTCGGTTCCGCCTTCCTGGCAGCGACCATACTGCCTTTCTATTCCGAACTGTTTCTGGTGGCAATGCTGCGTGCAGGCGGCGACCCGATTCTGCTGGTCACGGTCGCATCCCTGGGCAATACCCTGGGCGCCGTGGTTAACTGGTTGCTGGGATTATACCTGCGCCGATTTCAGGACCGCCGTTGGTTTTACTTCAGCAAACAACAGATCGATAGCGCCCAGGACTGGTTCCGGCGTTATGGATTCTGGTCGCTTTTGTTTGCCTGGATTCCGATTGGGGGCGATGCCCTGACCCTGATCGCCGGCATCCTGCGCGTGCGCCTGTGGCTGTTCCTGCTGTTGGTCGCAACCGGCAAGACCCTGCGTTACGCCGCGCTGGTTTACCTCGCCAACTGGCTGCCGACCTGATTCCGCTAGCTTCTTATCATCCACTGCAGTAGCGACCGGTGCCAGAGATACTCGACGGTACGCGAACAAGATCTTTCGTACAAAATCAACCAAGGGTGGAGCCGGACCGGCCAGCGATCGATATCGGTAACGAAAACCCCAGTCTCGTTCAGGGGTTCGAAAACTTCGAGCACTTCGGTCGACTCGATCGCCGCCAGATATTCGGCCGGCACTGCGGGCATTTGGCGGTAGGCCTCGATGAGATAGTCGAGGTATTCCCGGGTCGGTTTCAAGCCGTCCACCGCGCGCCTGGCGCGGTAGAAATAAAATTCGAACCCTTGCGCCCGCCGTTTTACCTTTTCGTGAACCTTGAAAAAGGGAACGCCCTCGAAATAATCCATACGCTCCACATCGCGTTCGAGGATTAGGTACATGCGGCCGTATACTGCTTCTCCTGCGGCGGCGTCGGCCGAGGCATAACCGTGATCCCGGTAGAATCCGGGTTGAGTAAAACATAGACCAACGTCGTCGAGCACATAATCGAAGCTCTCGAAAATCTTGATGCGGCGCTGCTCGAGCACCGCGTGACTGAGGTTTGCGCCAAAAGCAAAGTAATGGACTTTGCGCGCGAAGCGCGGCCACAGTGCGCGTTTGACATGCGCCAGCTCACATCCGATTTTCCAGAGAATTACCCGCAGCAAGAACGATGACCTCCCAATCAATGTCAAGTTAGAGTGTCGAGACCGACAGATTATCCTCAAACAGAAATTATTTAAATATCGCATCTGACGGTAAGGCAGTAACTCATGCGCCGTGGCGATTCGACAACCACTACGCAGCCACTCCAGAAGGCACTCACACCCTCCGACCAGACTGGGTATAATCGGCGTTTTTTTACAGCTACTCAAAGGGATACCTGCAATGCCTCAAACACAATCGACCTATGCCAAGGCCCTGGCGCTTATCGACGCCGCCAACGGCGCAGACCCCAATCAGGTATCCGCGGGCGGTAAGGAATGGCCCAAGGAGTTACTCTATTCCGAACGCATGTCGGATATGCTCGAGCGCTACGCTCCGGATGCCGATGACCCGATGAAGCTCGCCATCCGCGCCCAGCATATCGAACGCTGGAAGTCTCCCCGCAGCGACTACCCGATGGATCGTATCGGCTATCTCAAATGGCGCAAGGATTTGTACAAGATTCAGGCCAACACCGCGGCCAAATTACTGTTACAGGCAGGTTATGACGACGAGGTTATCGAGCGGGTGCGCAATTCGGTGGCCAAAAAGAACATCAAAGCTAGTGCCGACACCCAATTGCTCGAAGACGTAACCGACCTGGTGTTCATGGAGCACTACATGCTCGAGTTTGTCGGAAAACACCCCGACTACAGCGAGGAAAAATGGATCGAAATCATTCAAAAAACCTGGCGCAAGATGTCCTCCGCCGCGCATGATTTTGCGCTCTCCGGCAAGATAAATCTGCCAGAGTCGCTGCTGCCGTTGGTGCAACGTGCGGTGGCGGACGCCTCGGGTCAAGACGAGACATGACAAGCAGCGACGAACGTCCCCCGCTGTGGGTCGGGCATGTCGCGATGCATAGTCCGAAGGTTAGCGAATCGAGCGAATTCATGCAGCTAATCGGGATGCGGCTAATCGCCGGCGACGATGAGTTCGCGGTGCTCGAAATGCGCGGCGGCACTCATCTGGTAGTGACTTCGGATGCCGAATCCAACCTCATCGGGGGAGGTTTCGACCTCATGGTTGACGACCTAGACGCTACCCACGAACGCTTTACCCTATTGGGGTTGGCGCCAGGCGCAATCGAGCGTGGACAGATTCACGATTGCTTCGAGCTGCGTGAACCCGGCGGCAGCCTGATCACCTTCAACTCCAGCCACGTGGGAGATTTACCGGTTTGATTCAAAGCGGCGCGAGCAGCCCCGCCCAGACTTACCCTTGCCCGGATACGGGTTACAACCGTGCCAATCCCGGTTAATATTGAGACCGCAATAATATCCGCCATGCGGCTGGAACTGGAGTCATCGGATGTCCTGGCAAAATAAAGTTCTGCGCGTCGATTTGAGCACCGCCAGCTGTACTGTCGAAGCTCTGCGGCTTGACTGGGCACAGGCATACCTGGGTCAACGCGGCCTTGGCAGCAAATATTTCACCGAGGAAGTGGACCCGCGCGTCGACCCACTGTCACCGGAAAACAAGCTGATCATCGCCACCGGTCCCCTGACCGCAACCTCTGCGCCCACCGGCGGACGCTCTTCCGCGATTACCAAGGGCGCCCTGACCGGTGCAATTGCCGCATCCAATACCGGCGGCATGTTCGGCGCCGAGCTTAAGCAGGCCGGTTATGACTTAGTGATTATCGAAGGGCAGGCGCAAGCGCCGGTCTATTTATGGATTCGCGACGAACAGGTCGAACTGCGTTCGGCCGAAGCGCTGTGGGGGCAATCGGTATGGCAAACCGAACCCTGGTTGCGGCGCGAGCTCGGTGAACCCCAGGCGAAAATTGCCAGCATCGGACGCGCCGGCGAAATCGGCGTCAAGTACGCCTGTATCGTCAACGACATGGACCGCGCCTACGGGCGTTCCGGGGTCGGTGCGGTAATGGGTTCCAAGCGGCTCAAGGCGATCGCCGTGCGCGGCTCCTGCGGGGTGCAGGTACGCGATCCGGAACGATTTCAGCAGGCTGTGCATAACACCATGGCGGTGATGCAGCCGAGCCCGGTGCGCAAGCGATTCACCACGCGCGGCACCCACAACATGATGGATGTCACCAACCGCTTTGGCGCCCTGCCGACGCGCAATTGCCGCGACGTGCAGTTCGAGGGTGTCGCATCGATAAATGCCGATGCGGTTACACTAAAGCGCCGCAGCGACGGCAAACCCAGCCTGCAGGGCAACAAGGCCTGCTTCGCCTGCACCATCGGCTGTGGCCGCATCGCCACCATCGATCCGGCTTCCCCGCTGGTGAACGGTAACGACCCCGAGGGCGCCGACCGCGCGCGTTATCGCCCACCCTCGGGCGGTCTCGAGTATGAAACTGCCTATGCCTTCGGCCCGATGTGCGGGGTCGACGATCTGGACGCGCTGAATTACGTCAACTTTCTCAGCAATGAACAGGGCCTGGATCCGATTTCGCTTGGAGTCTCGATCGCCGCGGCGATGGAATTATTCGAGGAAGGCGCCATAACGCTCGCAGATACCGACGGGCTCGAGTTGCGCTTCGCCAGTGCCGAGGCACTGGTGCGCGCCGCCGAGTTGACTGCTATCGGCGCGGGCATCGGCGCCGACATCGGTCTCGGGGCCGCCCGGCTGTGCCGGAAATACGGCCGTCCGGAGCTGGCAATGGTAGTCAAAGGCCAGGAGTTCCCCGGTTACGACCCACGGGCACTGAAAGGCATGGCACTGGCTTACGCGACATCGAACCGCAGCTGCTGTCATATGCGCGCGCGGCCTCTGGTAGACGATTTTGCCAATGTCACCACCGAGGGCAAAGCCGAAATGGTCAAAACCACGCAAGATCTGGTGGCTGCGATCGACAGTTCCGGCATTTGCGTGTTTACCAATGCCATGTTCCCGTCCGAGCAGCTCGCCGAAATGCTCAACGCCGCCTGTGACGGCGGCTGGGATCTGCAGCGCTTACACCGCGTCGGCGAACGCATCTGGAATCTGGAACGGCGCTTCAACCTGGCGGCGGGATTCAGCAAGTCCGACGATCGACTGCCCGAGCGCACCGTCACCGAACCCGCGCGTGGCGGGGCAGGCAGCGGCCAAGTGGCCGATTTGTCGATCATGCTTAACGAATACTACCAATTGCGCGGCTGGGGTGAGGACGGCGTACCGCTGGCCGCCACCCTCGATCGCCTGGCGCTTTGATACAACCCGCATGGCGATCGAAATTACCCTGTTCGGCTTCGGTGCAGAACGCCCGGCAAGCTTCGGCGGCGACAATAAGCTGCGGCTCGAAATCGACACTCCGACGACCCCGCGGCTAGTCCTGCAGGCCGCCGGAATCGACGACGATGCAGGCCTCGTATTGATGGCACGGGATACGGTCATTCCGGCTCGGCACTGGGATCAGAAACTGGTCGAAGCAGGGGCTCAGCTGACGCTGCTGTCCGCCTTCGAAGGCGGATAAAGATGCCCTGTTTCAAGCCTCCGTTGTTATTCCTGTCCGTTGGCGAAGCCGAGCAAATGCAACAGGCTGGTGAACAGGTTGAAGATTGACACAAAAAGCGTCACCGTCGCCATGACGTAATTGGTCTCGCCGCCGCGGATGATGCTACTGGTCTGGTACAGTATCAGACCCGACATCAACACAATGAACATCGCAGATACCGCCAGCGACAGGCCGGGCATTTCGAAGAAAATCGCGCCCAACCCCGCCAGAAACCCAACCAGGATGCCAACTATAAGATAACCGCCGATAAAGCTGAAATCCCTGCGGCTAAGCAATGCGTAACCCGACAGCCCAAGGAAAATGGCGCCGGTCGAAGCCATTGCGGTCGCGACGATCTGGCCACCGTTAGCGAGACCCAGATAACTGTTAACAACCGGGCCCAGGGTTAGACCCATGAATCCCGTCAGCGCAAACACGAATACCAGACCGAGGCTGCTGTTGCGAAACTTAGTGGTCGCAAACAACAAGCCGAAATAGCCGGCCAGCGTCAGCAGCAGTCCCGGCTGCGGCAGATTCAGCGCTATCGAAACGCCCGCCGTAAAAGCGCTGAAAAGCAGGGTCATAGAGAGCAAGCCGTAGGTATTGCGCAATACCTTGTTGGATGAAACTCCACTCGATCGCGCCTGCCTGGCTTGATTCAAAATATTCGTACTCATGAAATAACTCCGGTATATCAGGCGTATTGACCCAGGCGGTAGTGCAGCAAGCTTCCTGGCGCGGACCTGCTCCGTATATTGCGTCGCTGTCGCTTCAACCGGCGCGACACGGCACGACCGACGCGCGCCGAAGCGCGATCGATGGCTTGGTAGAGATCCGAGCGGGTATCGGCGATCACCACGTCCGGCTGCCCCGACAGTTTTACCTGGATCAGGCAGCATTTGTCGTTACCGCCGCGGGGACCGTTAGTATCGGACAGGCGTACCAACACGCGTTTAATCTTTTCGTAACGGGCACCCGCGATAAATTTGAGACGTCGTTCGACGTGGACGCGCAGCGCTCGGGTCAACGAAAACTTGCGACTTTGGATATCAATTTGCATTGTCATTTCCTCTTCCTGTATTTACAGAACACAAGGTAGCGGTAGATGCAATTAAATAAAATTCGAATATTATTAAAGTATGATTCGATTTTTACGAAGCCATACCATGCCACCGCTAACGACAAACATTTGCGCTACTGCAGGGCGAAGCGCTGTATACCAGGTCGGGAGCAACCTGGAACCGATCGAAACCGGAAGACTGGTGCTCAGCTAGGTTGAAGAACTCTTTTCACTGGAAAGCGAATTGGAAGAATTAAAGACGGCGGCAAAAAAAAGCCCCGCATCGTTTTGCGGGGCGTAACAATCACCTGGAGTCGTTCGCAGGAAATGGGGGAACCTGCATTTGCAGACAGGGAGGACTGCAATGTTTCCAGGAGAGGGCCGTGCTAAATCTCGTACCGGGTACCCGCTTCGATGAGCGGCTTGGTTCGGCACGCGCCAGTGGCACGATCGAGGCCATCATAGCGGCAGGTATCCACAGCGTAGCCTGCTTTCGGACGGTCTCGGTGGCGACGGCAACAGCGCGCCGGTTTGCCTCTGTTGTCGTCCGAGACAGCGCGCAATCTTCCAGCCGGCCCGATCGGCCGCCCGATGAATCGCAAGCTTGAGATCCGAATCGATGCTTTCGCTGACGATCATTGTATTGCTTTCCAGTTCCACCCGGAGCAGGCAGCGGTAGTCGCTGGCGTAATCCGGTGAGTGAATGTCGGTTAAATATACTTCAACGAAATTGATACGATTGCCGTTAGAGCCCAGGGTGGATTTTAAGCGTCGTTCGATAAACCCGATTTGCTCGGGGAGCAAGGTAAAATTAAGCGCCCGCGTATCTATCTTCATTGTCTTCACCATCATTGCCGATTAGGTTTTATTGCAAAATAATTTAGCGTCAAAATCCTTACTAAAAAAGCCGAATAAAGTAATTACATTATTCGTATTTTTCGAATTATTAGTGAAATATGGATTGCATCTGAAACATTGGCGCCAAGCTGTTAAATGGAGGGCGGCCTGCGGCACTCGAAACCGCGAACAGGGGCAACCCACTTCAGTCCACGGCTACTTGACATCGAAAAATCGACGTGCATTGTCGAGCCTCAAGCGGCGCTGAACCCCCGCCGGCAACGCCGCTATCCAGTTGCGATGATAGGCCAGCAACTGTTCGAAATAATTCCAGCCATCGTCCGCCTGATCCCAGGTTTGGGTGCGCGTCACCTTCCACACCGGGTCGGTACCAACCAGAAAACGCTCCGGGTAATCGAGTACCAGCTCGCGCCATGCGGGTTGCAGCAAATCGTCGGCGCTGGTCAAACCGCCGTAGCGCCAGGGATCGCGTGCTGAAAACTCGATCATGACATTGTCATCACATTGTTCGAGTACGCGGCGAATATGGCTGGCGTACAGATTGCCGCCGGCATGTGCGAAGATGAGTTTCAGCCCGGGGTTTTGCCGACAGATCGCGGTAAATTTTTGTTCGTTACCCGCGTCGATATGAATCAGTACCGGAACGGAATAGCGTTGCGCCAATGCTAACAGGCCGGTAAATATCGGATTGTCGACTGCCGGCCGAAAGCCCGCCATGAAATGCAGCTCGCCGATTCCCCGGTAGCGCCCGTCGCGCAAACCTTCTTCTGCCAGCTGCAAGCTGCGTTCATTTAAATACCAGTCCTTTCTACCCAATTCGTGAGTATAGGGGGAAAAGAAAGGCACAATCAGATCGCCGCCCACCTGTTTTAGCTCCAGCGCCAGTGCCGACGGGGTGCTGCTGACCACCGCAAACGCGATATTCGCTCGTTTCAGTTTGGCAACGATCTGCTGGGCGCTGATCAGTTCTTTTTGATCCCAGTTAAAGTGCACATGGACATCGGCGAAGGGCTGCTGCGCGCGGCCGGGCATTGCCACGGCGCCCAGTATCAAGCCGATGATCAAACCTGCATAGCGTCTTCGATTGCAGATATCTAAGCGGCCTCGATATGACTTCGACCCGACATCTGCCGCAGCCGTCGCTCTACCGTTGATCTGGCATTGACTTTAAAATTCGATAAATTGCCGACGCACTCGCGTTTCAAGCAGCGGGACTGCCTGCTCCAGCACGTATTTTTTGAAATGCTCGGTCGCCTGGTGCGCCTCGAGCCCACTGGCATCATGGTATTTCTCATAGATGAAAAATTCGCAGGGGTTTTCCGGATCGACGTGTGTGGTATAGGTGATCAAGCCGGGTTCCTGGCGTGAAGCCGTACCCAGTTGTTGCAAAATTTGATGCACCTTTTCCTCGTTTCCCGGCCTCGCGGACCAAGTCACCGCCAGTACATATGCCATGCCTTTCTCCCTTGATTGATTCGAACTAGCCGCAAAAAACCCCACCAGTTTCGGCTGCGGGCGCTGCGTGACGTTAGCCGTCCGCCACCTTCACCGACACCGGAAAATGATCGCTGTACCCGTCCCATCCCCTGAGATCCGATCTCATCGCACTGGCAATCCGGGGTTCGCGTTGCGCAAAATTCTCGGGGGCAAACAGGTTTTCCAGGTTGCAGGATCCGATGCGGTAAGTCATGTCTTATATCCTCCGTGCTGCCTGATATGTCCTCTGCCTGCGTATGCTTTATCATATAGCGTCGGGCTGCGCCCGATCATAACGACAAATCGGAGCCCACGCCATTGATACCGGACTCGCGATTGCCGGCTGCCGGGTTGCTGATGGTAGACTATCGGTTTAGCACTCCAATCAGCTTGGCTGTCAGCATCGCCGATGCGGTTGAGTGTCCGCCATCACATCAACGCATGGCGATACCGAGTCGCCAGCCGCAGCAGAGGAGGAAGCCGCCATGGGTACTCGCTACCAGAATATACTGGAAACAATCGGTAATACCCCTGTGGTCAGGATTAACAATCTGGCCCCGGATCAGGTCAACCTTTACGTTAAAATCGAAGCCTTTAACCCGATGGGTTCGGTCAAGGACCGCCTCGCCCTCGGCGTCATCGAGGACGCTGAACAGCGTGGGGAACTCAAACCGGGACAAACCGTGGTCGAAGCAAGCAGCGGCAACACCGGTATCGGGTTGGCTATGGTTTGTGCACAAAAATCCTACCCGCTGGTTGTGGTCATGGCGGAAAACTTCAGCATTGAACGCCGTCGTCTGATACGTTTTCTCGGCGCCAAGGTCGTTTTAACGCCTGCCTCGGAAATGGGGTCCGGCATGGTGGGCAAGGCCCAGGAACTGGCTGCGGCCCACGGCTGGTGGCAATCGCGCCAGTTCGAAAATCCCGCCAACGCCGATATCCATGCGCGCACCACGGCGCAGGAAATTCTGGCGGACTTTGCCGATATCGGGCTTGACTACTGGGTCACGGGATTCGGTACCGGCGGCACCTTGAACGGCGTATCACGCGTCCTCAAGGAAAAGAGTCCGTCGACCCGCATCATGCTGTACGAGCCGGACAATTCACAATTACTGAGCAGCGGCATCACGCAACCGCGCAGCGGCGGCGACATTCATCAAACGCATCCCAATTTTCGCCCGCACCTGATGCAGGGCTGGACGCCAAATTTCATTCCCGAGCTGGTCGAACCGGTAACCGCGGCCAAACACATCGACGATTTCCTCGCGATCAACGGTAATACCGCAATGCAGTGCGCACTTGACCTTGCGCAAAAAGAGGGGATATTTGTCGGCACCAGTTCGGGTGCGACCCTCGCAGGTGCATTGCAGGTAGCCGAGCAGGCCCCCGCCGGCAGCAATATCCTGTGCATGCTGCCCGATACCGGCGAACGCTACCTATCTACCGCGTTATTCGACGGCATCCTCGAAGACATGAATGCCGAAGAAATGGAAATATCCCGCTCGACCGCGGGTTACCGCTTCGATAGCGGCGACGCGGCTTCCGCAGCCCACGAGGCAGCCGCGCAACCGGAGAGACCGGAAGTCACGCTGGATCCGGCGGCAATAGCCGAAATCGACTCTACCCTGGCAGATAATCACGGTAAGGTCGTCATGTTTTCGCTCGAATGGTGTGAGTTTTGCTGGTCGGTACGCAAAATGATGGATACCTGCGAAATCCCGTACATCACAGTGGATCTCGACTCGGTCGCCTATCAGCATGGCGATCGCGGCGGCAAAATCCTCGAGGTGTTGAGTGCGCGCAATAACTGGCCGACTATTCCGCAAATCTATCTCGGCGATGAATTCATCGGTGGCGCAACCGATTTATTCGATGTCGGTAAGGCAGGCAAACTCGAGGCAAAACTCGAGACATACAACATCCCTTTCAACGAAAATATCAAGCGCGACCCGTACAGTTTTCTGCCGGCCTGGCTGCATCCGCGCTAATCCGCGGCGCCCGCAAAGGCAAGCGCCAGCTTTAAGCAGAGAACCAGTAATTTTTCAACATGCCGTCGGTGATAAACCAGGAACTCACCTACTACCGGCTATGCCGGTAGTTTGAATTAAGCCCCCAGTGGGGCTATCGGTCCAGTGCCAATCGTCCTGATTTAGCTAAACCTCATCCCAGCTCTAGTCATTCCCGTGTAAGCCTGCGCGGCTTTAGGCCCTGTGGGTCCCGGCGGGCTCCGACGTATCGGAATCTCCAAATAGCTCGTGATATAAATTGCCGACACTGCAAGATCCCGATACGTCGGACCGCCGCTTACGCGGGGATGACTCTATAGGTTGCGAGTTGTTCCGACTCGAAAGTTTGAGTCTTTTTAAAGTCCCGGCGTCACTCTTTCGTTCCGATTCAATGCTTAATCGGCAATGCCCTGGTTATTCACACCGGCATAGCCGGTGGTTTCGGGCATTAAATGACAAAAGTTTATAGGAAAGTTTAGTACCGAAGTGCTGAATCAGATTTTCGCGAGGGAATTCTACCGCTTTGTCTCGCGTCAAAGCCAATGCCCAATTCATCGCTTCGGCAGGGACGCGAACTGGATTGAATTTCCGTAAGACTCAAGGCCAGACCGAACTTCCTCCTGCTGAGGAACGGCGTAATTTCGGCCGAGTCGGGCTTATGCCGACGCGAGCGCGACCTTGTCTTCCTGGACTATTTCGCCCTGCGCCAGTGGCAGCCTGATAACGAACGTGGTCCCCTTGCCGATTTCGGTTTCAAATTCGAGCGCACCGCCATGTTTCTCCACCACGGTCGAATGCACGATCGACAGCCCCTGTCCGGTTCCCTTGCCGACTTCCTTGGTCGTAAAAAAGGGATCGAAAATCTTGTCCCGCACCGCTTCGGGGATACCGCTTCCGGTATCGCCGATGCGCACTTCCACCTCATGCTCGAGCAGCCTGGAACTGATGCTGATAACGCCCTTTTCACCGCTACTGTCGTCGACCACATCCTTGATCGCATGCGCCGCGTTGACCACCAGATTGAGTACGATCTGATTGAATTCGGCCGGATAACAAGGCACCGTCGGTAACGCCTCGTCGAGATCGAGATTGATGTCAGCCACGTATTTCCACTCATTGCTGGCCACGGTAAGGGTATTGCTAATGGCGGCATTCAGGTCGGCCTGCTCCTTGTTTTCGGCGCCCATGTGCGAAAACGCCTTCATCGCACCAACGATTTTGGCGATGCGCGAGACGCCGTCGATGGATTGCCGGATGGCAACGGGAATCTCCTCGGCGAGATATTCGCTATCGGCCTGCTCCAGGACGGTTTCGACCTGTTTTATCTGGCTGGTCGTATCCGCCTGGTTTTTAGCCGCCTCATACAACCCGTGATAGGCATGCTGCACCTCCGACAAGTCTTCGAATGCAGTTTCGAGAAAACGGATATTGTCGCCCACGAACTGGGTCGGCGTATTGATCTCATGCGCCACACCGGCCGATAACTGGCCGATGGACTCGAGCTTCTGTGCCTGCGAAAGCCGAGCTTCGGTCTGCTTCAATTCGCTAATATCACGATACAGGCCGATCAGATGCAAGATCTCGCCCTGCTCGTCGTAAATCGGATTGATAACAACCCAATGCGGAATCTCTTCGCCATTTTTCTTGCGATTCCAGATTTCGCCATCCCAGTGGCCTTCGGATCTGATGACTTCCTGTATTTGGTGAAAAAATTCGTCGTCATGATGATCCGATCTCAGGAAATCGGGATACTGGCCAAGCAATTCATCCCGGCTATAACCGGTGTTTTGTTCGCAGGCCGGATTGGTCTTGATTATCCGGCCATCCGCTCCGCACACGATGATTGCTTCGTTGGTGTTTAGAATAATTTCCCGATATATTCTCAGGCTTTTCTCGGCGCGGCTGCGCTGCACTATTTCCTGTTCCAGTTTGGTATTGGCTTCGGTCAAATTAGCGGTGCGGGTCGCCACCCGTTGCTCCAGGGTGGCATTTTGATCTTCGATCACGTCGATTTTCTCGGCGATCGCATCGCGCATTTTCAGAAAACTGCTGGTTAGGATTTTTATCTCGTCGTCATTTTTAGTCGGCGGCAAACTTTCCAGTTCACCGCTGTTGCGCAGCGCAGCGGGATTACTTGGATCGAGCGCGCGCGTGGCATCGGTTAGCAATCCCAGCGGTTTGGCGACGATGCGTTTGGTGAAAAACAGGAATATGAACCACAGGGCCGCCGTTTTTATCAGTGAATTTATTATGATTAGGATAAATCCGTATTTTACCCGGTCGATAATCACTGAATGATTCGCATAGAGATACGAGTAGCCGATCAGCTCATCGACACTACCATTTTCGTCGACGTAACGCAGTGGAAACTTATACTCGTATAAGGTGTTCTCCTGGCCGTCCCGAAAGTAGTGAATTTTTCGTATCCTGCCCGTACCAAACTTTCCTCCTTCCTGGGCGATGGTAACATTATCCGAGTCCTTCAATTCCAGTCCGGAGCTGGCAAAAGATTCATCCTCGATGCCGGTAACCCGAGTACCCGATACCATCGCGATTTTCCCGATACCCAGCAAGGTTGCCTGCGCCTGCTCGATGTTGTAATTCCAGATCGATCGGGCAAGACTGTCTTCCAGTGTCTTGCCCAGATGCGACAATTCATTGAAAATGTTTTCCTTCACGTTGACATATTCCGAAACCAACTGGACCGAAGTAACCACCACGGCGACCGCGAAATAACATCCGAAGACATAACGTAATAAACGAAACCCAATGGTTTTATTGAGCGGCATGGATACGAACTCCAACAGTCTGTTTAATTAAGCCGAGGCGGCCGGCAATCCCTGGCCATAAATAACATGACCGCAGTCGGAAGCTCAGACGGTCTTGTGGCAGATGTCCGACGGTGAAATACCTGTCTCGATCGGCTGCGGGGAATCCTCTATGCATAACCTCGTTATCCTGTCTGCCCCGGTTTGCGGGGAAGATTATGCTCACTGTATCGGCGGCTCGGATAAAACTTGAGTTCGCGGGCTAAAGTTTCCAATCCACCAGCCGATGCCCGGAATCAAGTCGATATACATCGATAAATCCGCTTAGCGAGAGGTAACGAAATGAACCAACTGAAAATATTCGCCCTGGCCTGTCTGCTTTATTATTCATCCGGTGCGCTGGCCGCAACCGAATGGGTGCTGCAATCGCAGGCACCGGCAGTCAACCCCGACTTTCAGGCAGTGGAAGAATTCGCGAAGGAAGTCAATGCCATGACCAATGGCCGCCTGATTATTACTCCGATTGCCGGTGACAGCCCCGACCGCCGGTCGAAGGGAGCGGGTATTTATAGCTCGGTGAAACACAATCAGGTGCAAATGGCCATCGGCTGGCCGAATTGGTGGCATCAATCCAATTCCGCATGGAACGCGCTGCAATCCGGACCTTACGGATTCATGAATATCGATGCGTCGATGATGTGGTATTTTATCGGCAACGGAACCAAGTTTGCCAACGAACTGGCCAACAAAGACGGCATCATCTGGCGGCCGGCCTGGTGGGCTGGGATGGAGCTCGGTCTCATCACTCAACGCAGTATCAAGAGCCTGGACGACTTGAAAGGCAAGGTGGTTCGCATAGGCCCCGGGATTCCCAATGAAACCTTAAAGCAGGCGGCCCCCGGGGTCAGAACGGTAACTATTCCCAGCGCCGATATCCAAAACGCGTTCGAATCGGGACGCATACATGGAATCGAATGGACGGTACCCAGCGCAACCATCAAGATGAAATTCCATCACTCGGAAAAAGTCAGGGCCGATCATATTATTGCGCCGGCCGTATGGCAGCCTTCCGTTTTGGGAGATTTTCTGATCAACCAGGAGGCTTACCGGCAATTGCCTGCCGATATCCAGGCTATTCTCGAAACAGCAATGAAGTCTTTCGCCCTGACAACAACCCTGAGGGGCAAGGTACTGGATATGGAAGCGCTGCAGCAGTTCAGGGAAGAGGGCGTCCACATCAGCACCTGGTCCGACCAGGACTTACAAAACTGGAAACAACAGGCCGAGCTGGTTTACGGCCAGCACAAGGGTAAGAGTTCGGATTTCAAGCGTTTCTTCGACGACAAGATGTCGTTTAAGAAAAAGTACGACGATTACTATGAAACCCACGGCGCCTATGACCGCAGTAGGTAATCGGCGGATATAACCGGGGCAGCTACAGTCGTTAGGGCGATCGACCCGGAGCGTAATCCAGATCCCGTAGCGGTTGCATCGATTGCGCTGCTCCTTATCCAGCTAGCCCCCGCGGCGAGTCGCGTATACGACTCGCCGCATTCGATTGCAAACCGCCGCCCGATCATGAGCGTTATCGGGTTTGGGCCGAACTAACAGGGTTCCCCGACAGCGTAAACCGGTCGCTTACCGGCCGCTTCGATGCAAGGCTTCGCGGCGGGCCACGTAAATACCGGCGGCAATGATCAAGGCAGCGCCGATCCAGATTTCGAGGGTCGGTAGATCGCCCCAGACCAGGTAACCGATGGCGACGGTCCACAGCAGCATCGAATATTCAAACGGAGCCAGCACGGAAACTTCGGCACGAGCTAAGGCCGCGGCAAAAACATAGTGTGCGCCCAGCGCAAAACCGGCCATCAGCGCAAGTTCGATCAGCATCGTCGGCGTGATCGGTACCCATATCCAGGGCGAGACGGCCGTGGCGACGATCCCCATGCCCAGGTTCATCGAAAAGACCAGCGAAATGACTGAATCCCGGCGCGACAACTGCTTGCCCCAGATGAAAATCAACGAATAAATCATCGCCGCGATCAGCACCAGCAGATAAGCGACAATACCGCCGCCGCCGGACGGATCCATGGCGATAATGACCCCGACAAAGCCGACCGCGACCGCACTCCAGCGATGGATGCCGACCCGCTCCTTCAATACTAGCGCGGAAGCTGCCGTCAGCATGAAGGCGGCGCTGAAGAAAATTACCGACGCATCGGCCAATGGCAGGGTCTTGAGCGCTGCAAAATAGGACATCGGAGCGAGAAACCCGATCATTCCGCGCGCCAGATGCCGCACCGGCTGCCGCGTCGCGAGTTGTTTCAGCTCGCCGCGGGCGATTAGCATCACGAGGATCATCGGCGTGATCATCCAGCTACGCACGGCGATCACCTGGACCGGCGACACTTCCGCGGTAACCAGCCATTTGGCCATGGCATCCATAACCGCGAACAGCAATGTCGCCAGCAGCATAAAACCAATACCGAGCAGGTTGTTATTCTGGTAGCGCGACATGCATCGAACCCCGGTTCAGGAAAAATGCAGTGTATACGCTGCCGCGGCTTACCACGATATCTTTTGTTTTATTAGACTGTTTGATATCGAGCGGTGGTTCCCGCCGGCTCGGGCAAGCGCTTTTGCACACCTCGGCTCTGTGTTAGATTGATCCGAACTAGGCAACCCGCTACCTGAATTGACCGAATACCTCACCACCAGCGAACTCGCGGCGCTTCTGCGCATCAAACAGCGCAAAGTTTATGACCTGGCGGCCTCGGGAGAAGTACCCTGTTCCCGCGCTACCGGAAAATTGCTGTTTCCGCGCCAGGCGATCGACGCCTGGCTGGCGGGGAATTCGAACGCCCCGGCGGCGGCGGCGCGGCCGCTGGTATTGGTTGGCAGCCACGATCCGCTGCTGGAGTGGGCATTGCGTGAGTCGCGTTGCGGACTGGCCACTTACTTCGATAGCAGTCTCGACGGCCTGCAACGCTTTGCCGAAGGTGCGGGGATCGCCAGCGGCCTGCATCTCTACGACGCCGAATCCGATAGTTGGAACCGCAACGAGGTAGCAGCGCGCTTTGCCCGCGCCCCCGTGGTGCTGGTCGAATGGGCCAAACGCGAACGCGGCATTATCGTCAAACCCGAACAGGCCCAAAATTATGCCGGCCTGGAAAGCCTTTCCGGGAAAAAACTGGTGCCGCGCCAGGCCGAGGCCGGCAGCCAGGTATTGCTCGAGGCGCTATTGCGAAGCCGCGATATCGACAGTGCGGCCCTGAACTGGAAACGTGCCGCACGCAGCGAGACCGATGCGGTCATCGAGGTCGTCGAAGGCCGTGCGGACGCGACCTTCGGACTGGCCAGCCTGGCCAGCCAGTATCGCATGGGATTCGTTCCGATCATCAGCGAACGCTACGATCTCCTGGTGCAGAGACGCGCCTGGTTTGAACCGACTTGGCAATCCTTCATACACTTCTGCCGTTCGGCCGAGCTGCAGCGGCACGCGCTGGAACTGGTCGGCTACGATATCACCGACCAGTTCAGGGTGCATTACAATAGCCCGATTTGAGGCAGTTTCCCGGGTAGCCGGTTCAGGGCTTCGCATTCGGGAAAAACAGCTGCTGGCCCGTAAGCTGGTAAGCCGCGATCCCGGCCTGACCCTTCGATGACAATATCCAGTCGATAAATGCTTGCGCCGACTCGCGCTCGACCTGGCGACACCTGGCGGGATTGACCATGATGATACCGTACTGATTGAACAATGCAGCGTCGCCTTCGACTAGAATATCGAAATCGCTCTTGTTGGCAAAACTGATCCAGGTAGCGCGATCGGTTATGCCATAGGCATTGCTGCCTACCGCCGCGTTCAGCGTGGCGCCCATGCCCGAGCCGGTTTCCAGGTACCAGGCGCCGCTGTGCGCGGTCGGGTCTATACCGGTTTGTTTCCACAACGCCATCTCTTTCTTGTGAGTACCCGAATTATCGCCGCGCGAGGCGAATCTGGACCGGCTTGCCGCAATTTTTTTCAAGGCGATGGTGGCGGAACCGCCGCCTGCGATTCCGGCCGGGTCGGCGGGCGAGCCGACAAAAATATAATCGTTGTACATAACATCGTGACGGGACAGGCCGTAACCCTCGGCGACGAATTTTTCCTCCGCCGAGCGCGCATGCACCAGCAACACGTCACCATCGCAATTCTTCGCGTTTTTAATCGCCTGCCCGGTACCCACCGCAACCACGTGGACGGTGATACCCGTATCTTGCTTAAACTGAGGCAGCAGGTGGTCGTATAGCCCCGAGTTTGCGGTAGAAGTCGTCGATTGCACGATGATCGACCGCTCCCCGGCAATGCCGGACCCGGAGATCAGTCCAATCAGCGCGACTGCCAGCAGTGCCTGCTTTTTACCTGTTTTCACGATAATACTCCTGATGATGATAGCTGGGGTCAAAGAACAATATTCCCGTCTATAAAAGCCTGTGCCGGTGGGCTTTTCGGACATTTCATGAAGGCTTCGGCCGGACTGTATTCGAGCAGGCGGCCGTGGTGCAGAAACAGTACGTCATCCGCCAACCGTCGGGCCTGACCGATATTGTGGGTTACCAGCAGAATCTTGACGCCGCGCGCACTGGTTTGCTCCAGCAGGGTCTCGATTTGCAGCGTGCTTCCCGCGTCGATACTGGCGCAGGGTTCGTCGAGCAATAGCACCGCCGGGTCGGTGGCTAACGCGCGCGCCAGCGCGAGTTTTTGCTGCTCACCCCCCGAGAGCAGGCGCGCGGGATGGTCGCGCAACCTGAACAGGCCCGCCGCTTGCAGTATTTGATCGCGCCGCTCGCGATACCCCGCCCCCAGGGGCTTCAGCACGAAATCGATGTTGGCGGCGACCGAACGACGCAGCAGCACCGGTTTTTGAAAAACCAGGGCCTGGCGCCGTCGCTGCGCCAGGTCCGGCGGCCTTCCCCGCCAACGGATGTCGCCCGCAGACGGATCGATCAACCCGTGTATCAGTCGCAGGAATAGACTCTTGCCGGCACCGTTGGGACCCAGAATCACGCTAATGCCGGGTGAATCGATGCTGACGCTGATATTGTCGATCAGGGTCTCTTCGTCCACCCGGTAACATAGGCCGTCGACCTGCAGCGGAAGCGGCACCGTATCGCGCCGTTGCGACCAGGCTGCGCCGGCGTCAGGCATAGGACAGGCGCCGCGCGCTCAAGCGCAATCCGTAGACCGCGGCGTTGACCGACAAGGCCAGCACCAGCAGGATAAATCCGAGTGCCAGCGCCAGCGCCAGATCGCCTTTCGAGGTTTCCAGCGCAATCGCCGTCGTCATGACGCGGGTTAGATGGTCGATATTGCCGCCGACGATAATGACGGCGCCAACCTCGGCAATCGCACGGCCGAAGCCGGCCAGGGTTACGGTCAGCAAGCTGTAACGTGAATCCCAGATCAGCGCCCCGATGACACGTCGCGGTGGAATACAAAGCGAACGAAACTGTTCGTCGTATTCGCGGTGCATATCTTCGACCACCTGGCGGGTCAGCGCCGCGATGATGGGGGTAACCAGTATGGTTTGTGCGATAATCATCGCCGCCGGCGAGTACAGCAAGTTCATCCAGCCGAAGGGTCCCGCCCGCGACAAAGCCATGTAAACCAGCAATCCGACCACCACCGGCGGCAACCCCATCAACGCATTCAACAGGACCGCGATCGCCTGGCGGCCGGGAAAGGCCACCACTGCGGTCAAAGCGCCGAGCGGGAAGCCGATCAAGGCCGCCAAGGCGACCGCGCCGATACTGACGCGCAGCGACAACAGGATTATTTCTACCAGATCGGCATCGGCATTGAACACCAGTGAAAACGCCAATCCAAAAGCAGCGCCAAAGTCTTGCATGTTTTAATATGTCTTTATATGCATTATTTACACATATATTAATTTTTTTTGAAATTAATGCAATTCCAAGCATGCCTTCGTGAGCATTTGCCACGTAATTTATCAGTCACCCGACTAAATATCGTAGCGTGCCGGTGGTCGTGATCCGAGCGATAGGGAACAGGAAAGCAATCCGGGAGCGCCCACGGCTATCTGTTTTTAAAAATGGAAATTCGCGCCAGGATTTTATTCCGAATCGACTTAACAACGAGCACGAACGGCCGATATAAGCATTCAGGTCGATGAAACCGGCGGTGGGCGACTCTCGAAGCGGGTTACTAGAAACTGTATTTCAGGATATTTGGATTACCACAAAATTGCATAAGTTCTTTCGGTAACAGGGCCTTTTCATCATGTCGAAACGTTTCGAGCCAGAAGCGGAAGTCCCGTCGTCAACCAGTATTGAAGATCGCACTTCGAACAGGGATTGGACTAGAGCGCGAGCTTTCAATCCAGCTTCGATTCGTTGGAAAATTCTGGTGATCGCCTTGATCGCCGCGCTCGCCTTTGCGGCCTATCTCGGCTTCAACCAGATGCAGTTCAATTCCCAGGCCGCCCTGCTCGAAGACATCCGCAACACGCGATATCCGTTACAGGCGAAGTTGCAGGAGGGTTTGTTTGCGCTGCGCCTACTGCAGGCGGAAATGCAGGACGCGGTGCTGACGGGCGAAATCGAAAGCCTCGAAGAAGCCACGCAGTTACGCGACCAGTTTTTCGCATCGATCATGGCCGTCCGCCGCCTGGATCCCTCCAAAGCACCGATTGTGGACGATATCGAAACCGCCTTTCTCGCCTATTACGACGCGAGTTTTCGCCTGGCCCGGGATCTGATCGAAGGCAACCGCGATTTCGCCAGCAGCGCTCGACAGGGCGCACATAACGCCGTGCTCTATTCCGAGGTGACCCGCAAGCTGAAACTGTTCAAGGCGCACGAATTGAAAACCTTTACCGATGCGGTCAACCACGTCACCGAGCAGGCCAATTCTATAATCCGGATCGGCTTTCGCGTCGGTCTCGTCACCGCATTGCTGCTGTTCGCACTGGCTCTGATCACCAGCCGTTGGATTATCGCACGCATCAACCACATCGTTAAAACCCTGCGTACCATTGCGCGTGAAGACGGCGACATGAGTGTTCGGATACCGGTCGAAGGTAACGATGAAATGGCCGAACTCTCGTATTGGTTCAACCGTTTTATTGCACGGCTGGAACGCATCACCACCGAATCGACCCGCGAAATCAGCCGGCTCGCCTTTACCGACTCGCTGACAAACCTGCCGAATCGCCGGCTCTTCAATCGACACTTGCAAGCCGAGATTTCGCGCTGTGGCCGACTGTCGAAATCCCTCGCGGTCATGTTTCTCGATCTGGATAACTTCAAGCTGGTTAACGACCGGCTCGGTCACGACGCAGGGGATGCCCTGGTCTGCGAGGTTGCCCGTCGCCTCGAACAAACCCTGCGCGGCGGCGATCTCATCGCACATGATCTCGAAGGTGTGCTAGCGGCGGGGGAGGATTTGGTCGCGCGTATGGGCGGCGACGAATTCATGCTGGTAATTTCCGATCTTAACGGCACTTCGGAGGCTGCGGCCGTTGCCGAACGAATTCGCAAGACTATTCTGACGCCGTTCGATCTGCACGGCACTGGAATCGAGATCGGGGTTAGCATCGGCATCGCCGTTTATCCCGATAATGGCGCGACCGCGGAAGAATTAACCGTAAAGGCGGATCTTGCCATGTACGAGGCCAAGAACCGCGGCAAAAACAATTACTGTTTCTGTAATGCCGAACTGGAAGACGCCGCCCGCCTCGACGCCGAAATCGAAACCGCCCTGCGGCAGGCGCTGCACAACGCTGAACTAGAGCTGTATTATCAGCCGAAATACGATATCGGCAGCGGCGAGATCGTCGGTGCCGAAGCACTGTTACGCTGGCAGCACCCCGAGTTTGGCTGGATATCGCCGGCGCGATTCGTGCCTCTGGCCGAGCACAGCGATTTAATTTACGAACTCGATCACTGGGTGATTCACGAGTCCTGCCGGCAAATCCGGCAATGGCGTGAAGCCGGCACGCCCGTTACGCCGATCGCGATTAACATATCCGCCAAACTGGCGGCGCACAGCAGCCTCGTGGGTATTGTGCGCGACGCGGTGACGGCGAACGGCCTGCCGCCCTTTTCCGTCGAACTGGAGATCACCGAAACCTCGGCGCTGACAAACATGGAATCCATCGCGGAAAATATCCGCCAGCTGCGGGAATCGTCGGTGACCGTCGCGCTGGACGATTTCGGCGCCGGGCATTCGTCGCTGTCGCTGCTCAAGTTCTGCCAGATAGACAGCCTCAAGATCGATCGCGGATTCATCTCCGAACTAAACCAGGAAGGAACTCGGACCACCATCATCAGCGGTGTTATCGCGATGGCGCAGGTACTCGAGCTTTCGGTAGTCGCGGAAGGAGTCGAGGAAGAGGCGCAATTGCGAGAACTGAAAGCAATGGGCTGCAATCAGGCCCAGGGCTATCTGTTTGCGCACCCGATGCCGGCCGACAGGTTCCGGGAATTCATGCAACAACAAACCAAAACACCCAGAGTGATCAATGCCAATTAAGCAACAGAAAAATTCGCCGCCCGCCGGGGCTCGAATCGCGTCATTGCTGTTCTGTCTCGCCTTCGCCGGCGGTTTGCAGGCGGAAGTCGAATTCGAATGGGACGGATTCGGCAGCATCGGCGCCGGGTTGCTCGACGATAATTCTATTAATAAAACCAATGCGAATCCGCACAATCTCTTCGACGAGGATCTCCAGTTCGATGTCGATTCCAGGCTCGGCGTCCAGGGCACGCTTTTCGCTAACGACGCATTCAGCGCCACCGTGCAAATTGTCGCCCACAGCGCCGAGGAAGAGGATGCCGAACTCGAGTGGGCTTACCTGAGCTATGACCCGAACAAAAACCTTAAAATTCGCGCGGGCCGCCAACGGCGGCCGTTTTTCGCGCTGACGGATGTCTTACCGGTCGGTTACGTCTATCCCTGGATACGACCGCCGCTGGAGGTATACCGGCGAGATACGCAACTATTTGACGAACTGGACGCGATCGACCTGCTGTACACGACCCGTCTGGGTAGCTGGGATATCACTACCGAGATCTACGTCGGTCAATCGTCCGGCGAAGTAGAAATTAATTCCGGCGAAGACAGCGACTTCAAGACTCGCGACGACGTCGGCATCATCCTCGATTTTCAAATGGACTGGTTGTCGTTGCAATTCGGCTATCACGATAGCCCTGACATCGACGTCGAATCCTCTAAAGACCTGGAGACTTTGTTCGACAACTTAAGACTCGCCGGTTTCAGCAGCGTGGCCGATGCGATGGAGAACAAGGGCTTCGAAGGCGAACTATTCAGTTTTGCGGCGGGCATCGACTACCAAAACTGGCTTTTCAATACCGAAGTCATCCACCTGCCGCTCGATGGCGGCCTGGTACCGGAAGCCAGTGCATGGTACATCATGGGCGGCCGGCGGTTCGGTCCCTGGACGGCGCATCTTACTTACGGAGAACTCGAACGCAAAGCCGACCACGACTTTTCACAACCGATAGCGGAGCTGGCGGCGATAGTCGGCTCCCCCGGTAACGCGGGTTTGCTGGCACTGGCCGGCGGCGTCGATCAGGCCATTGCCGCGCTGGAGGCCGAACAGTCCAGTTATACTTTGGGTCTGCGCTACGACTTCGCCCAGCCGGTTAGCATCAAGGCGGAATACCAATACATCAGGGACGAAAAATTCGACTTGACCAATAACCTGTTCAGCTTTGTCGTGGACTTCCTGTTCTAGTCATGCGCAATCGCCAGCCGATATTGGTTTTACAGCTGTTGCTGACGCTAGTCATGTGGTCGCTGGCCTGCCCCCAGGCACATGCGGATAAACTGGTGGTGATAACCGCGCGCGAGAATGTCGAAGAATTGAACGTCGATGATGTGGCGCGCATTTTCCTCGGCAAGGTCACCCGCTATCCCAGCGGCGCGGAAGTCGTGCCGCTGGACCTCGACCCTGCCGATCCCGCGTTCGCCCGCTTTGCCCGCCTGGTGCTGAAAAAATCACCGGCCCAGCTGAAGGCTTACTGGGCCAAGCGCGTATTTACCGGCAAGGGCAAACCGCCGCGCAGAGTAGAATCCCGCGCGGCTTTGCTGGAACTGGTCGAGTCCCACCAGCGTTACCTGGCTTATCTGAGTGCGGATGAGGTCGATAACAACGTGCGCTGGGTGCTGGAACTAAATCCCTAGCAGAATTCCGTCGCCTTAATTTTTTCCGCTCTTATTCCGTTGCGATGCTACCGACCGGGCCATGCACGGCCGCCCCCGGCCTGGCGGGAACGGCGGAACGGATCGAATCCTCGTCGATTCTGTCAAGATTCGACAGTTTATCGAGCTGCAAGGAAGCATCTTCCATCACCACGTGATACAAACTCAAAACTCGCGAATCGAATCCCGGCGTGCGTTCGGCCGTCATCTTGAACATTTGCAACTGGTGCACAATATTGTCCAGCACGTGGCTAGTCGATTCCAGCGTGGCGTGGTAAATCTTGATACGTTCCTGCTCGACGCGCAGCGAACGCTGCTTGCGCACTAAATCGAAGGCGGCAAATAACAACAGGATAATCAGCGGAATGATCACTTCGTCCACTTCGTGGTCTTCGAGTGAACTGAGAACTGCAATGAACGCTTCAAACAGATCGGCATCGAAGATCACAGCGCCCAGGAAAATCAGGCATGCCAGCCCGGCTCCGATACAGGTATATTTGTAATTTTTCATAATTCCCCTTAACTTGCGATAACCGATGCGGGCGAACTTTGGGAGCGCCGAGATTCAGCCGCTATCGGCTTGGAACGATTGCCAGGACCGATTATAGTAGGCTTAAACCTAAGAGCATTAAAGAGGCGGATCCGGTTTTTGAGTCCTCATTGAGAAGAAAATCGGATCTATTCCCTACTTCAGTTGCAATCTGAAACTAATTTATATCATTCTTCCGGCCCATCGGCGATGGCACTTACTACACCGACGGAAATCGCCTGCGACTAAGAGCAGCAGAGCGCCCCGGTAACCCCTCCTTCGAAGCGTCTTTAAGCGGGCTAGAAGGACTCTCCGAGCGGGCGAAACCGCGGATCCGATAATATTACCCGGCAAGCAGCCAAACTGCGCGGCCGCATCAATTTCGCAGCCAAGCACGCCGCTCTTCAGCGCAGCGCCACGGCAAGACCGAATCCCCCGAAAAAAAACGCTACTACAGCTCAAGAAACCGGGGCGGCGGCCGAAACACTGGACAGTGTCGAATTGCAAGATAAGACATGTAATAACAGTAGGATTGATCTAATCGAAACCATTCGAGCCGACCAGAACCAATGACTATTAAAAAACGCAGGGGATGTAACAGTAAAACCGGGCGCTGCAAGCTCAGCATGGCCGGCGACCTGACCATCGAGACGGTCGCGCAAAATCATGCCGAGCTGGCAAAACTGTTCGACCAGTACCGACATTTCGATATCGATCTCGCCGCGCTGGAAGAAATCGACTGCAGCGGCATACAGTTGCTACTCGCATTGCAGCACTCCGACAGTACAGCGGACAAGCGGTTGACCCTGAGTAGCGCCCCCACGGCGATAACCGATGCGATGGAGTTGCTACGGATCAGGCAACAGTTCAATTGGGAAACCGAGAAATAGGCCCGGCATATGAGCGAAGAAGAATTTCTGGCTGAAGTCCGACAGATCTTCAACGAAGAATCGAAAGAATTGCTCGAAGATTTCGAAGCGATCCTGCTAAAACTCGAAGACGAGCCCGACAGCGAAGACTTGATCAATGAACTGTTCCGCACCGTGCACACGATCAAGGGCTCGGGCGGTATCATCGGCTACGACGACGTCGTCGCTTTCACCCATATCGCCGAATCGGTCATGGGCCGCTTACGCGACAAGGAACTGGCGCTCGACGAATCACTGTTGAGCCTATTGCTGGATAGTTGCGATCAAACTCGAGCCTTGATCCGCCAGGCCGTCGATGCGTCCGGCGAGCCGCTCGCCGACGACATTGCCCAAACCGGCGCCGATCTGATCGAGTCGCTGAAACAGTATCTCGACGGAGACGCAACCGTCGACCAACCGGGCGCGCCTGCGGAAAATCCCGCCAAGCCCGCTACGGATAACGCCGACCGCGTCGCCAACGATCACTGGCATATATCGCTGCGCATGCAGCCCGAAGCGTTGCAGCATGGTCTCGACCCGATCTATTTCCTCAACTACCTGACAACCGTCGGCGAGATCGTGAACCTCTCCACGCTAGCGGCCGAGCTGCCGTCATTGGCCGAGATGCAACCCGAAAGACTCTACCTCGGCTTCGAAATCGAACTCGAATCCAGCGCCGACAAAGAAGCGATTGCGGCGGTATTCGATTTCATGCGCGGGGAATGCACGCTGCATATTCTGCCGCCGCATGCCCGGCTGGCCGAGTACCGCTCGATGATTGAAGCGCTGCCAGAGGAAAACCGGCCGCTCGGAGATATCCTGGTCGCGATAGGCGCCCTGACTGCGCAAGAACTGGAGCTGGCGCTTGCGCCAAAACCCAAGCGGAACGGTGGTGAAATCGAAGACGCCGCCGAACCGGTCGCGGCGAAAGCCGCACCACAACCGGTTCAAAAACCGGACGATGAGAAGGTCGCCGGGGCCGGGCGCACGGGGGCCGCCGCCCAAAAGCAAAACCGGACCAAAGACCCCAAGCAGTCCGAACATCACTCGGTACGAGTCAATTCCGAAAAACTCGGCGACCTGATCAACCTGGTTGGCGAATTGGTCATCTCCAGCGCGCATACCGAACTCAGGGCGCGTCAGACCGGTCAAACGGCGCTGATCGAAACCACCGAACATCTGATCCGACTGGTCGAGGAAATCCGCGATGCGACCCTAAGCCTGCGCATGGTGCAAATCGGCGACACCTTCAACCGCTACAAACGCGTGGTGCGCGATACTAGCAAGGAACTCGGCAAGAAAATCGATTTGCAAATCTCGGGCGGCGATACCGAACTCGACAAGACCGTCGTAGAGCGCATCAGCGATCCGCTGATGCACCTGGTTCGCAATGCGCTGGATCACGGAGTCGAGACCCCCGACCAACGGCTCGCGCAGGGCAAGCCCCAAACCGCGACGCTGTCGCTCGAGGCATACCACGATTCCGGCAGCATCGTGATCGAGCTGGCCGACGACGGCCAGGGCCTAGACCCGGATGTGCTCGTGGCTAAAGCCATCGAAAACGGCGTTATCATGCCCAACCAGCAGCTTAGCCTCGGCGAAATACACAGTCTTATTTTCGCACCCGGATTTTCCACTGCGGCCGAAGTCACCAGCATCTCGGGCCGCAGTGTCGGCATGGATGTGGTCAACCGCAACATCGATGCTTTGCGCGGTCAGATAACGGTAGAAAGCGAACTCGGTGTCGGTACCCGGTTTATTATCCGCCTGCCGCTGACCCTGGCGATCATCGACGGCTTCCAGGTCCAGGTCGGCAATTCCTCCTATGTTATTCCGCTCGATCTGGTCGATGAATGCATCGAACTGGATTCGATGCAGGGCGCGACGCAAAGCGGTAAATACATCGATTTACGCGGTGAGGTCATGCCTTACCTGCACCTCGCCGACGTGTTTAGCGAAGCGCTGCCGGACCAACAGATTAAGCCGCGCAACAATATTGTCGTGGTCCAGTGGGCCGGCCAGAAAACCGGTCTGGTGGTCGACGATTTACTGGGTGAACACCAGACAGTGATCAAGCCGCTGGGGCCGGTGTTCAAAAATTTAAAAGGCATTAGCGGCGCCACGATACTCGGTGGCGGCGAAGTTGCGATAATCATCGACGTGCCCGCGCTGATCTCGCAGGTTACCAGCGCCAACCCCAACAGCCGCGGCACGAACTCGATCAATTAACACGGCAAAGGCGATGCCTCCAGACGAAACCACAATTAGACCAATTGCCGCCGATTCCCGCAGGCGGCCATTTCGAGGATAACAGTATGTCAAGCGCAACCAATCTGCCGCTGGTCGAAGATTCGTTAACCGAGTCCAACCGCCAACAGTTTCTGACCTTCGGTCTGAACGACGAAATCTACGGCATCGGCATCTTGCAGATTCACGAAATCATCGAGTACGGCGAACTCACCGTAGTACCGATGATGCCGAAATTTATATCCGGCGTGATCAACCTGCGCGGCAATGTCGTGCCGGTAATTAACCTGGCGCTGCGTTTCGACCAACAGCCGCGCGCAATCGATAAACGCAGCGGTATTATCGTGGTTGAAATCGAAACCGGCGAAGACAGCATCGTCGAAGCCGGCATCATCGTCGACAACGTCAACGAAGTGATCGAACTCGACGCCGACGAAATTGCGCCGGCGCCGACCTTCGGCACCCGGATTCGCACCGATTTCATCCAAGGCATGGGGCGCGTCAACGATCAATTGATGGTCCTGCTCGATATCAATCACATCCTCGCGATCAGCGAGATTTCAGCCATCGCGGAGGCGCAGGTTACTCCTACAGACGGTCCCGCACCGGCCCTTGAGCAATAGGGGCGAGGTTTTCTAAATGAAACGTTTAAAACTCAAACACTTGCTGATCGTTAGCCTGATGGCTGCAGGGCTGTTGCCGATGTTGGGCGTCGGGATCTACTCGTTGAACTACATCAACTCGGAATTGAAAATCCATGTTTTCAGCCAGCTCGAATCGGTCAGAAGCATCAAGAAGCTACAAATCGAGAATTACTTCGGAACGATTAACAAACAGGTACAGTTCCTGTCCGAAGACTTGACCACAGTCGTCGCGATGCAGGCATTCGGTTACGAGTTCTCGCAGCTAACGGCGGCTGAAGCCGGGCTTGAAGCGGGTTTCGAAAAGCAGGTCGAAAACTACTATCACAGTGAGTTCGGCAAGGAATTCCGCGCGCAAAGCGGTGAGTCGGTCGGAGTCGATACACTCATCCCGAGCGCAGAGAATTCACTGGTCGCGCAATATCTTTACATCGGCGGAAATCCTCACCCGCTGGGCCAGAAATCGGAATTGCTCGGTGCGGACGACGGCAGTATCTATAGCAGCCTGCATAAGAAGTACCACCCGATGTTCAAAAGCTTTCTCGAAAAATACGGTTACTACGATATCTTCCTGGTCGAGCCCGAGAACGGTTACATCGTCTACTCGGTTTTTAAGGAGCTGGATTTCGGCACCAGTCTAAAGACCGGCCCCTACCGTGACACAAATTTCGCCGAAGTATTCAGACGTGCGCTAACGCTGAATGATCCAGACGGCGTCGCCATCACCGATTTCGAAGAATACCTGCCTTCGTATAACGCCGGCGCGTCCTTCATCGCATCCCCGATTTACGACAGGAACGAATTGGCTGGCGTCCTGATTTTCCAGATGCCCGTCGGCCGCATCAACGAGATTATGCAGATCAACGACGGCATGGGCGAGAGCGGAGAAAGTTTCCTGGTGGCAAAGGACTATTTGATGCGTTCGCAATCGCGCTTCAGCGATGAAAACACGATAATCCGGCAACGCGTAGACTCCGAGACGGCGAAACTCGCGCTGTCCGGTAAATCCGGCGCCAAAATCGTGACCGACTACCGCGGCGCTTCGGCGTTATCGGCATTCGCGCCGCTTGATCTCGACGGTCTCGACTGGGCGATTCTCGCCGAGATCGAAGAATCGGAGGCGTTTGCGGCGATGAGCCAGATCGAGCGCGGCATCCTGTTGGTCGTCGTCATCTCGTCCATAATTCTGGTATTGGCCTCGGTGTTGCTTAATCGACGCATTACCGCGCCACTAAGCAATGCGGTCGGTTTTTGTGAAGCAATCGCAGAAGGCGATCTGACGGCGAGTATCGAAATTCACGATAAGGATGAAATCGGGCAATTGCTGACCTCGATGAAATCGATGCGGGACAAACTGAGGGCGGTCGTCAGCAACGTCAAGACCAGTTCCGACGCCCTGGCAACGGGTTCCGAACAAGTCAGCGGTACGGCCTTATCCTTAAGTCAGGGCGCCAGCGTACAGGCGTCGAGCGTGGAGCAAACCAGTGCGTCGATCGAGGAAATGGGAGCCTCGATCAACCAGAACAGCGAAAACGCGGGGATTACCGACGGTATCGCCTCAGAATCCTCCAAGGCCGCCACCGAGGGTGGCGAATCGGTGCTCGCGACGACCCAGGCGATGCAGAATATCGCGGAAAAAATCTCCATCATCGAGGATATCGCCTATCAAACCAATATGCTCGCCTTGAACGCGGCCATCGAAGCGGCGCGCGCCGGAGAACACGGCAAAGGCTTCGCGGTAGTCGCGGCGGAAGTCAGGAAACTGGCCGAGCGCAGCCAGGTCGCGGCCTCGGAAATCGGCGAATTAACCGGTGAAAGCGTGAAGGTAGCCGAAAGAGCCGGCGATCTGCTCGAAAAAATGGTGCCGGACATCGCCCGCACCGCGGACCTGGTCCAGGAAATCAGCGCCGCTTCGGGGGAACAGGCCGGCGGAGTCGGACAAATTTCCGGTGCTATGCAGCAACTCGACCAGGTAACCCAGCAAAATGCGGCCGCCTCCGAGGAGCTCGCCGCCACGTCGCAGGAAATGCGCAGCCAGACCCAAATGCTGCTCGACGTCATTTCGTTTTTCCGCCTGAGCACAGGCGCGGCCGTTTCCGCGGCGCCGGCCCCGGTATCCGAACCGGTCGCAGCGGTCGTGACGGCACCCCCGGCAACGCCGCAACCAGCGGCCAAGTCTAACGGTTCGGACCCGTCTTATCCGAACTATGCCACGCAATGCACGAGGAAACAATCGATGAAAGCCAGTTCCAGCGTTTTTAGGTCGACTGGCCGGGCAATTGACCGGTTTGGCCCGATGATAAGGCAGGCGCCCGGAGCTCGGGCTCGCAGGTTGCAATACGGATGGACAATGCAGGCCGTGATCCGAGGAGTCCGTGGATGAGCTCCCAGTTGTCATCCACCATCAATTCGGATCAGATTTCCGCAGAAGCCTACCGCTGGATTCGGGATTATATTCACCAGGAAGCCGGCATCGATATCGGACTATCGCGACAAATGCTGGTTATCGCACGTCTGCGTAAGCGACTGGCAAGCTGCAAGCTGAACAGTTTTGACGAATACATCCACCTGCTTGCGGACCCGGTCAATACCTTCGAGCGCCAGGCCGCAATCGACTTGCTCAGCACCAATGAAACCTATTTCTTCCGCGAATCGCAGCACCTGGACGTACTGCGCGAAAAGGTACTGAAAACGCATCCGCGCAAACAGCCGCTGCGCCTGTGGAGCGCCGCCAGTTCGAGCGGCGAGGAAGCCTATACCATCGCGATGGTGTTGAGCGAACATTACGGCTACAGCTTCGACTGGAAAATATTCGGTTCCGACGTCAGCGAGCGCGTGGTCAAGCAGGCGCAGACCGGCCTCTACCCGCTGCAACGTATCGATGCGATCTCAGAAGAATATCGCAAGCTTTACTGTCTCAAGGGTATCGGCAAATACAATGGTTATTTCCTGATCGATAACCGGCTGCGCGACCGCTGCCGTTTCGAAGTAGTCAACCTGGTCAAACCACTGCCCGATCTAGGTCAGTTCGAAGTTATTTTTTTTCGTAACGCGCTGATCTACTTCGACGATGAAACCAAGGAGCTCATCATTCGCGCGCTGCTCGCAAAACTGTCTGCGGGCGGTCTGTTGTTTATCGGTCATTCCGAGTCGTTAAAACGCATGGACCTGCCGCTGGAAACGATCGCGCCGGCAGCCTATCGCAAACTGGAATCCGAAGCATGAAACATGCCGAACGCAAAGTTTTCCTGCACCCGGGCGAACTGGTTTTTGCCGAACCCGGCACCCACGTCCATACCATACTCGGCTCCTGCGTCGCGATCTGCCTGTGGCATCCCCTACTGCGCATCGGCGGCATGTGTCACTACGTGCTGCCAACGCGCCCGCCGGGTACCGCCGCCTCGGCCGAACTCGAAGGCAGGTACGGGGACGAAGCGATGCAGCTATTCGACCAGGCGGTCAAGCTGCACCATACCGAATACAGGGATTACCATGCCAAAATTTTCGGCGGAACCAACTCCAACGCGAATAAGACGTCAACCTCCGAAGACATCGGCAAGCGCAATATAGCGAAAGCGAAACAATTGTTATCCATCAGGCAGATCGACATCAAGGCCGCGATCGTAGGCGAGGTACACCACCAGCGCATCGTCATGGACTTTTCCACCGGTCACGTCTGGGTGCGGCATCCCCATGTAGTAGGGGACGTCAGGCAAGCCTCCGATATTGATCTTGCAGGGAACGGCTAATGAAAAATATCAAGGTAATGATTATCGACGATTCCGCGGTGGTGCGGCAGGTGCTAAGCGATATCATCGATCGTGCCGAGGGCATGGAAGTGATCGATACCGCAATCGACCCGATTTTCGCTCAGCAGAAACTGCAAAAGATCAAACCGGACGTCATCACGCTGGATATCGAAATGCCGCGCATGGATGGTCTGACCTTCCTCGAAAAGCTGATGTGCGAAAACCCGATTCCGGTAGTGATGTGCTCGAAACTGACGCAGAAATCCGCCCAGGAGAGTTTGCGTGCGTTACACCTGGGCGCGGTCGAAGTTGTGGGCAAGCCACTCGTCAATATGAAACACGACCTGCAACTGCAGAACCGTGAAATCGTCAATGCCATCCGCGTCGCTGCCGGTGTCAATAGAAACAGACTGGGTGAATCCGTCAATAAAGCCAAACTGAGTGAATCTCACGAGGGTCATCGCGAAATCACGTCATCACCCGAGGCCGCTGGCGCAGGCGATACGCTGGCGCAGCACGCAGCCCGACTCGGGATCGCATCAGCCAAGCTGATTGCGATCGGCGCATCAACCGGCGGCACCCAGGCGCTGGAGTTCGCACTGTCGAGGCTCGACTCGGATGCGACCGGTGTAGTCGTGGTGCAGCATATGCCCGAGGCATTTACCGGTGCTTTCGCGCAACGCCTAGACCAGATTTCCGCAATACGCGTCAAGGAAGCCGAAAACGGGGACCGGATCGAAAAAGGCCTGGCGTTAATTGCACCGGGCGGGCAGCAACTGGAGGTCGAAAACCACGCCGGCGAGCTCCGCGTCTGCGTCCGGCAAGGCCCCCCGGTCAGCCGCCACTGTCCTTCCGTGGACGTATTGTTTCGCTCGGTAGCGCAGGCCGCTCCCCGTGAAACGCTGGGCATCATCATGACCGGCATGGGCGACGACGGCGCGCGCGGGATGAAAGAATTATTCGACGCCGGCGCCTTTACCGTGGCGCAGGACGAGGCCAGTTGCATCGTCTTCGGCATGCCGGGACGCGCCCTCGAACAGGGCGGCGTGACAACAACCTGCTCGCTGCGGGGAATGCCCGCGTTGATGAATGCATTCGGCCGCCCGCAGCTGATCGACGCCCTGAAATCGGACAGCTCCGATGCGCCGAAACCTAAAGCATTGGCGGGGCTGGCCGATAGCGGATAGTGAAACAGTATACCCTGGCGCAAGGCGCCGGCGGGCAAGATTTATTAAAAAGATTGCAGAGGTAATGCAAATGAAAGTATTGGTTGTAGACGACAGCGCGACGATGCGCATGATGGTGGTCAGCACGCTGCGCAAGGCCGGGTTTTCCGGTCTCGACATCGAGCAGGCCGAGGATGGAAAGATAGCCTTGGACAGCATAATCAAAAGTGTCCCCGACATAGTGCTGGCCGACTGGAATATGCCCAACATGACCGGCATCGAGTTACTCGAAGCGGTGCGCGCCGAGGAAATCAACGTGACCTTCGGATTCATCACCACCGAATCGACCGCATCGGTGCGCAAACAGGCGATCGAATCGGGCGCCAGTTTCCTGATCTCCAAACCATTTACCGCCGAATCCTTCGAAAAAGCGCTCGGCAAATTCATCAACTAGCCCGGCTAATAGCCGACAGGAAGATTCCGATGAGTGAAACCTATGTCAAACCGACTGCGGCATCGGTCATCTCGTTACTGGCAATGATCTATGGCGACGAGCTGAACGCCAGCGACCTCGATAGCGCCAGCGTTTCGGGACAGCGGATTGCGACCTTCATCAACGACGACGACGAGCTGGTCGCGGCCTGTGTCTGCGATCGTGAATTCGTCGTCTACTCGGGCGCCGCGCTGGCGATGATACCGGCCGGCGGGGCCCAGGATATGATTGCCGAGAATTCGATCTCGGAGGCAATCTCCGGGAATTTTCATGAAGTCATGAATATTTGCACCAAGCTGTTGATGTCGGATTCCAGCGCGCATCTGCGACTCGACAAGACCCTCGATTATGCACAACAGGCAGAACTCGATACGCTCGCGACGCGACTGGGATTCCAGGTCGACATCCCCGGATACGGCAGCGGTTCCATGGCTATTTACATGAATTGATCATGCTCGATCGAACCGCAAGCGGGCTATCCCAGTTCCCGCTCGGCGCGCATGGGGGTCGTTCGCCGCAAGCTTGACCTGCCCGGCCGAAGACTTCGAGCGGGATTCAAAGCTTAAGACCCGGCCTAAGCCGGCGCCGCTCAAAATTCGAACTTAATTCCCTGGGCCAGCGGCAACTCTCGCGAGTAGTTGATGGTAGCCGTTTGGCGACGCATATAAGCCTTCCAGGCATCCGACCCGCTTTCGCGGCCGCCACCGGTTTCCTTTTCGCCGCCAAATGCACCGCCGAGTCTAGCGCTGGCCGATCATTTGCACAAACTCGATCTAGCCGATTCCGGCAGGTATCTGCGCCAGATCGATGCGAACAACCGCAACTGGTTAAATAATAATCCCTCCGTCTCCTTTTCCGAGAAAGATCGAGAAATTCTTCGCATGCCCGTCGATAGCGGACAACAGCAAAAAAACAATCTGCGCCTTCATGAAGGTCAGGCGATCTTCGCAGGGGGGACCGCGCCCGCAGCTTTTCCTTTAAATGATCGCGCAATAAAGCATTCGTAATTTCAAGCATCAAAATTGAATTTTTGATGTTTTGATAAATGTCAAATTTTAAACGTATTGGCTATGGAACTGTACTTCCATTTGTAGACAGACAATTTTTCTGTGCTTTTTTGCAATAGCGGTTGATTCAGACCAGTTTTGATTCCCAAAAATGCATAAAAACACTGTTCGATGTTTATTAAATACTTTCCTGAGGTAATATCCAATGAAAAAAATAGTTTTATGTGCAGCGATCTCTGCAATATGTGCTATTCCAGCTACAGCAATGGCAGAGATGGATTTCTATGGTCAATTACGAGTATCGCTTGATTCGGTTGATGCAGTTATTCAGTCGCATACCAGATATCTATAATGAGAATGGCGAGGATATCGAGATTAGTTTTGTCGGCACCAGTGAGAATACTTTTTTAATGCATTAGAAGGCATACAAGTTAGATTTAAGAAAACATGGTATGGCACTGTAAATTCAGAGCGTTTTGTCGCAACTCATAATGGAAATGAATATGACTTTCGAAGAATTAATTATGATCGGGTTATGCGATAGTAAAATAGTTCGCAGGTTGGGAAGAGGAAAAAATCCCAACGTTTTAAATCCACTTTTCTCATAGATATCAATCAAGCTGGTGAGGTTGGTTCCTCGTCCCGTAGAAAGGAGTCTTGAATCTTGAATCCTATCTGCTCCTTGCCAAGGCGCAGTAAACAAGGTGATTAAGGCGGGGAATCTGGGGACAGAATGCTAATGGGTGACCCTAATGGCTCCTCTGTTTAACGAAATCGGCAAGCACAACCCAAAAAAAACTATTTCTGAAAACCCGGCGGGTACAAAAAAAGCCCCGCCGAATGGCGAGGCTTTTTGTTCCCGACTACTAGCGGGATGTTTTAACGATTTAGCTTGCCGGTCATAGGAGGATGCCACCAGGGAGGGGCATAGCCATGACATAGGTGGGTGACGCCACATATGACCGGTTCAGGCATTTTGTTGGCCTTGGCATTAACAGCTTGAGAGCCCAGCACAGCTATCCAGAACACAAAACCCAAAGCCATCAACATTTGTCGTTTTCGATTTTCCACTTTCATTTTCTTTCCCTCTACTTGTTTCGACAGAAACCAGTATAGAGATTGAAATTCGATGCGTGTGTAAACGTTTTGTAACTTCTTGTAACGAACTGTAAGCCTATCCGGCATAAAAATATGCTCGCGACGCGACTGGGATTCCAGGTCGACATCCCCGGATACGGCAGCGGTTCCATGGCTATTTACATGAATTGATCATGCTCGATCGAACCGTAAGCGGGCTATCCCAGTTCCCGCTCAGCGCGCACGGGGATCGTTCGCCGCAAGCTTGACCTGCCCGAAGATTTGGACCGGGATTCAAAGCTTAAGACCCGGCCTAAGCCGGCGCCGCTCAAAACTCGAACTTGATTCCCTGGGCCAGCGGCAACTCTCGCGAGTAGTTGATGGTAGCCGTTTGGCGACGCATATAAGCCTTCCAGGCATCCGACCCGCTTTCGCGGCCGCCACCGGTTTCCTTTTCGCCGCCAAATGCACCGCCGATCTCGGCGCCGGACGGTCCGATGTTGACATTGGCGATACCGCAATCCGATCCGATCGCAGACAGGAATAATTCCGTTTCCCTGACATCGGTAGAGAAAATACAGGATGATAACCCCTGAGGAACGCCATTGTGCAACGCAATCGCTTCGTCAAGACTACGGTATTTCATCGTATACAGGATGGGGGCGAAAGTTTCGTGGCAGACGATATCCGTTTGCCCTGGCATCTCGACGATGGCGGGTTGCACATAGGCCGCATCGGGGTAGAGTTCCTGTAGCGCTTGCGCGCCGCCGTGCACCACGCCGCCATCGGCCCGCGCCTGGGTTAATGCCTGCTCCATCCCATCGAGTGCCGCCGTATCGATCAGCGGTCCGACCAGCGTCGCGTCATCCAGCGGATCGCCGATCGACAGATTCTCGTAAACCGAGATCAACTTGGGAACCAGTTCATCGTAAACGCTTTCGTGAACAATCAGCCGGCGCAGGGTCGTACAGCGCTGGCCCGCGGTACCGACGGCTGAAAATACAACCGCGCGCAAAGCCATCTCGAGATCCGCCGACGGGGTGACAATCATGCCGTTATTGCCGCCCAGTTCGAGAATGCTGCGTCCGAGTCGTTTCGAAACTTCGAGCGAAACCGCTTTTCCCATGGGAACGGAGCCGGTGGCGGATACCACCGCCACAGCCGGATTGGTAGTCATCGCCTCACCGACATCGCGCTTGCCGACTATGGTTTGAATCAAGTCTGCGGGAGCATCGCCAAAAGCCTGCATCGCTCGTTCGCAAATTTTTTGCACCGCAAGCGCCGTAAGTGGCGTTTTCTCCGACGGCTTCCACAGTACCGGATCACCGCAAACGAGGGCCAGCGCGGCATTCCAGCACCAGGGCGCGACCGGGAAATTAAACGCGGTGATAACGCCGCAGGGCCCCATGGGATGCCAGGTTTCGCGCATCGAGTGGCCAGCCCGTTCAGAGGCGATGGTCAAGCCATACAATTGCCTGCTGAGACCAACGGCAAAATCACAGATATCGATCATTTCCTGCACTTCCCCCAAACCTTCCTGCAGGATCTTGCCGCACTCGAGGGTGACCAGGGCGCCCAGGTTCGCCTTCTCGGCGCGCAATGCTTCGCCAATCAGGCGCACCAACTCTCCCCGGCGCGGCGCGGGTACGGAACGCCATTGGGCGAAGGCCGCCCTACTTTTTTTCACCATCGATTCCACCTCGGCCACGGAATGCATTTCGAGCCGCGCAATTTCCGATCCGTCGATCGGGGTCGATACAGCCAGCCCGCCATGCTTGAGTTCATCAATGGAAAAACCGCATTTTTCAAGGATTTCGCTGTGCTTCATTTCGTTTTTTCTCGGTAAGATTGGATTTAAACGGGATTAGGATTTCGATAATTCCGGGCGTTTTGCCGGAGCGAACCCTCATGATGCGAGGCGACAGGCCGGCAGTCAACAATTGTGATACGGCTCATAGCAGCTGTTTAATCTTATTGAACCCGCCGACAAAGGCTTCCGTCAGCAAGTTAATTTCTTTTTCCGTCATGGCCGTAGACATGCAGCCACTGCAGGTATTGATTAGCATGATTCCATGGTCGAAGAGATGATTAAGCAAAACCTTAATGATTTTTGATTCCTGCGGTGTAACATAGGCCTCACGGTAAGTAGTGGGCAGGTTTTCTTTCAAATGTAGCCTGAACATCGAGCCTGCTCCCGCGACACAGGCGGGAATTCCCGTGATACCTATCGCTTCGGCAATACCCGCACGCGCTTTTTCACCCAGATGGTTGAGGTAGCCGACGGCGGCGCGGTCATACATTTGCATACTCACCAGTCCCGCGGTCATGGTAACCGGATTCGCCGAAAAAGTACCCGAGTGTGGGAACAGCACCGGCTCCGCCAACGGATTCATGACGCTCATCACGTCTTCGCGTCCGGTTATGGCGCCCACCGGAAAGCCTCCTCCGATCATTTTGCCCAGGGCGGTTAAATCGGGCCGGGCGTCGTACCATTCCTGGGCACCGCCGAAACGGGAACGAAAGCTTATCACTTCATCACATATCAATAGCGCTCCATTGGCGCGGGTCCAGTCGTAAATTGCCTGCACGAATTCCTGACTGGCCGGTATCAACCCAATCCGATGCGGCATCAAGTCCAGCAGGACGCAGGACAAATCGTCACGCTGCCGATCCAGTATTTCGATCGCTGCTGGCGGATCATTGAAGGGAATCACAACGACATCGTTCAGCGCCGACGCCGGCGTGCCATGCGCGACCGGAACACTCGCCGGATTTTCAATATCGCCCCAATTCGAAGGATTGGCTGTTTGACTGACCTCCGCATAGTCATACAACCCGTGATAGGCGCCTTCGGTTTTGGCAATTTTCGCCCTCCCGGTAAAGGCCCGAGCGGCTTTCAGGCAACTCATTACCGCCTCGGTACCGGAGTTCACGAATCGGACGTTGTCGAAGGACGGATTACGGCAGCAGATGTGTTCGGCGTAATCGATTTCGACTTCGGTGGCGAGCGTGAATGCCGTGCCTTTCTGCAGCTGCCTGGAGACCGCCCCGACGACTTCGGGGTGAGCGTGACCGTGTATCAGGGATGCCATGTTGTTGGCAAAATCGATTCTTTCGGCGCCTTCCACATCGGTGACGTAGCAGCCGCTCCCGCGCTCGGCATACAAGGGATTGGGTTCTTTCAATACCGTGTTTCGACTGCAGCCGCCAGGCATGGATTTGCAGGCGCGTGCGTATAACTTAGCGCTGGTTGAAGGTCTTGCGGTAATTCCGATTGGCATTGTTTGAGTCGCTCGATATTCGGGTCGAATGTTTAACTGTGGCGCAGGTCGGTCAACGGCGCCGCAGTTTTTTGCCGCACTTGCTCGAAATCAATCCCCGGCGCGAGTTCCACCAAACCGAAACCGGCAGGCGTTATGTCGATAACCGCCAAATCCGTGTAGACACGGCTCACGACCCGGGTGCCGGTTAAGGGATAGGTGCAGGATTCGACCAGCTTGGGTTCGCCGGTTTTGGTGCAGTGCTGGGTAATGATGAAGATGGTTTTTACCCCGGCGACCAGATCCATCGCGCCACCAACCGACGGGATGGCGTCGACCGCGCCTGTCGACCAATTCGCCAAATCGCCGTTGGCGGCGACCTGCATCGCGCCCAACACGCAAATATCGATATGGCCGCCGCGAATCATCGCGAAACTCAGTGCATGATCAAAAAAGGCCGCTCCCGGTATTGCCGATACCTGTTTTTTCCCGGCATTGATCAGTTCGGGATCCGCTTCACCAGATGCCGGTTCAGCGCCCATACCCAACAATCCGTTTTCGGTATGGTAGATAACTTCACGGCCTGCGGGCACATAGGAGACCACTTTTTCCGGCATCCCGATGCCGAGGTTCACATAGGATCCATCCGGAATATCGCGCGCCACACGCTGCGCCATTTGATCGCGGCTCCAGCCGGCAGTTTCAACCTGGCCCTCGGCCACCGCTGGATCGGTATTCATGGATAGGTTTGTCTCGTGTTGACCAAATGGGATTCGTGCACCGGATCTGAAACCGTAACGATTCGGTCTATAAAAATTCCCGGTGTCACGACGGACTCCGGATCTATTTCACCCGCCGCGAGCAGAGTCTCGGTCTGGACACAGGTGACCGCCGCCGCCATCGCCATTATGGGGGCAAAATTGCGCGCGGTTTTGTTGAAGATTAAATTGCCGTAGCGATCGGCGCTTTTTGCTTTTATCAGCGCAAAATCCGCTACCAGGCCATGTTCCAGCACATAGTCGCGTTGATTGAAACTGCGAACTTCTTTATCTTCGGCCAGCGGAGTTCCGACCCCGGTGGCAGTATAAAATGCGGGAATACCGGCGCCACCCGCTCGGATTCGCTCGGCTAGGGTTCCCTGGGGCACCAGCTCCAGTTCAATCTGGCGGTTGCGATAAAGATCGCCAAATACGGTTGAATTGGCGGTTCGTGGAAACGAACAAATCATTTTAGCGACCTGCCCGTTCCTGATCAGGGCGGCCAGCCCAACCTGGCCGCTGCCGGTATTATTGTTGACGACCGTCAGGTGTTTTGCACCCTGATCGATCAGGGCATGCACGAGTTCGATCGGACTGCCGGCTTCTCCAAAACCTCCGATCAGAATGGTTGCTCCGTCGGGGATATCGGCGACCGCCTGCGCGGCGGAGTCCACTTGCTTGTCAATCATTTCAAATCCTGCCAAACACGGCGACCGTAATTATCGCTCTAATAGAGCGAGTTTGTCAGCAACACCATCCCATTCATCAGCGTCCTCCGGCGAGTCTATCTGTTGGGAAATCACGGGCCAGATGGCCGCAAGTTCGGCGTTTAGCTCAATAAACTGCCTTTGGTCCGCGGGCACTTCATCTTCCGCGTATATTGCATCCACCGGGCATTCCGGAACGCATAAATCACAGTCGATGCATTCATCGGGATCGATTACTAAAAAGTTTGGCCCTTCGTGAAAACAATCGACCGGGCAGACATCCACACAATCCGTATGCTTGCACTTAATACAGTTTTCTACGACAACAAAGGTCATACGGCATTATTTTCGGATGAGTTGACTCAATATGACACGACAGAACAATCAAGATGCCTTTTGCACCGCCTCGGCATCGGTGGTTTTCCGTGCATTGGTAAATAAACCGGCTTCATCAAAAAGCACTCGATCGTCGTAACCGCTAAACCAGATCGCATCGGGATTACGGCCAAGTAAAGTGACCTTGCCGCGATCCGGCGCATCGGCCGCACCGCGCAATAGTTTCATGACGACGAACCCGTTTTCGGCGCCGGCAACGCCCGGCAGCGGATCACTGGTAACCGCCGACACCTCGGTTTTCCCCTTGTAGTGGGTGATCGACAGCCGCGCGTGAGTTTCCACACCCGACAAACCCTTCTGCGATTCATTCAATATGCGCCAGGCTTCTTCGATGGGAACATTAAACGCCTTGTGCCCGACGATATCCCGGCCGCAGAAGAAATAGTGATTCTCGACGCCATTTTGTTTCAATTCTCGCTGCATGATGCGCAGCGCGTCCGGGTCGTTATTGATGTCAGCGATGATCGGCGCCTGATTGTCGATGTTGAGCCAGTTGCGCCGTTTCAATTCCTCCACCGCGCGCCGGGTATCGGGATGCCACTCCAGGCCGCCTTGCGGGTTTTCAATATAGTCGCCGTCGGCGTCTTTCAGCAGAAATTCATCAGGATGATTGAAGTGCACCATCAATCGGATTTTGGTGCCCGGGTAATTACTGTGAAACTTGTCCATCATATCGAAAAAACTTGGGTCGAATCGATTCGGGAAAAACGCCAGTTCCTTGGTTCCCAGGCGAATAGATTCGATGCCCGCTTCGGCCAGCGCCGACCACCAGGCAGCAATATTTCGATTGCTGAGCACCATGGGATCGCCGCCGGACATTAAGATTTCGCGAAGTTTTTCGCGTCCGGTTTCAGGATGGCGTCCACCGTTAGCCTGCACCTTGGCATTGTGGTCCTGAATATAATCCACGATCTCACGAATCTGCGCCAGGCCTTTCGGCGCGACGGTGCCGTCGGGGCGCTCGACTTCTTTTCTGGCGATTAATTCTTCGCGATAGCAAAAGCGGCAGTGCGCGGAACAGGTAGACGCGACATAAATCAAGCCTAACTCATACTTGTGAATCAAGCCTTCGACCGGACTGTAATCCATTTGTTTCCCCGGATCCGCGGCGCCATCGAGGTCATAGGTTTCTTTCGGGCTCGCCTTGACCAACACTTGAATCGGCTTGCTGTCTTTTGCCAACTCGAAATAGTGGCGCGTAATTTTTACCGGCATGCGCGCTTCGACGTCTTTGGCAGTGCCCTTCAAATCGGAGATGGCTTGCAGCTCCACCGTCGTGTAAAAAGACTTCATATCCTCCGGCGCATTGCCTTCCATGAACTTTTTCATGCCGGTTATGATTTGACGGTCATACTTGCCGTTATTGACCGTATCCAGAAACGCCTGCCCTTTTTCGGAGGGCTGGTATTTATCCGCTTTTGTCATTTGCTCTCAATCTGCCTGGTTAGATTCAATTTGACTTCCATACATGCCTTATACTCACCTAAGCATCAAATAGAAGCACAGAATACACTTCCCTATATGCGACTACTAAACTTATATATACTATGTGTAATAACGAATCCTAGATGGGCAACCGGACTTTCTCAATCGAACAAAGCTCATGTACTAGTGAGCAATGGTAATATTAAATGATTTATCACAAACGTGTATTTCCGAGCACCAGCATGCTGTTGGCGTTCGATTCGGCGGCGCGAACGGGCAGTTTTACGGCGGCGGCCAAGGAACTCAATCTGACCCAGGGCGCAATTAGTCGCCAGGTCGCCGCGCTGGAAAATCAGCTAGATGTTACCCTGTTCACCAGAACCAAAAAAACGGTTCAGCTAAACGATATCGGCAGAGCCTATGCCCAGGAAATTCACGGCGCACTGCAACGCATACGGAGTGCATCGCTAAACGCGATGACGAGCCCGCTAAACGGTATTCTCAACCTGGCGATTTTGCCTACCTTCGGCACGCGTTGGTTGATGCCCAAGATACCGCAATTCCTGGAAAGGCATCCCGAGATAACCATTAATTTCGTCAGCAAGCTGTCGCCCTTCGATTTTCGGACCGAGAATCTACACAGCGCGATTCACTACGGCACCCCAAACTGGAACGATACCGTCAGCACATTTATTATGAATGAAAAGGCGATCCCGGTTTGCTCGCCGAAACTCCTGCAACAATATCGCCCCATGACCCTGGACAAGCTGCTCGGGATGCCGCTGCTGCACCTCGAAAGTCGACCTTACGCATGGGCTAACTGGCTGTCGCACAATGGTCTCGAACCGACCGCCGAACAGGGCATGTTGTTCGAAGAATTTTCCACCATCGCCCAGGCCGCAGTGACCGGACTCGGGGCCGCGCTGTTACCGACCATTTTAATTCAAGGGGAAATGGATCGAAAAGAGCTGGTTGCGATATCGGATGTCAGCTTTAAGGATGAGTCCGGGTACTACCTGGTTACGCCCACGGACAAAATGGAGTATCCGCCGAATTCCGCATTCCGCAAATGGTTGGTAGGCGCAGCCAAGGAGTTGACAGAAACAGGCATTTAACAAGCCTCCAACGAAGCGCCTACTTGACGCTGGCTAAGCGCAGATGACTTTGCGTTTCGGCCACATCTTCGATTGCCCGAATATCATCTAACACCCCATCCAGTTGCGGCAATGAACTGGTGCGAATTTCGACGACGTAATCGAATCGGCCGCTCAATGAATGAATATCGATGACCCCAGAGATTTTACGAATTGCGGAGAGCGAGGGCAGGTTTCTATTCGCCCTGAATTTAACCAGGGTAAAAGCGTTGATTTGATGATCTACATCCGCCTCTCCCAATTGGACCGTAAACCGATGTATCACTTTTCTTTGTAGCAATTTGGCAATTCGATTCTGCACCGTGCCGCGGGACACCATTAAGGATTTGGCGAGATCGCTAACCGGCATGCGCGCATTCTTGGTCAGCAAATGTAATAGCGATTGATCCAGATTGTCCACGAATTATCCCATATAAAGAAATTTACTTATCAATTTGTTACTAATTTAACTATTTGTCAATTAAATTAGTATTTTGATTAGCCTTGGAATCGTGTTTAATCCTTATGATTACAGGGTATGACATCGGTAAAGATTCAGATAACGAACGCCTAGTGGCGCCCGGCGGGTTAAACTGCCGGATGACCACAAACGATGTCGTCACCCTCATTCGATCTTCGGGATACAAACATGAATAACATTGCGGTACTTGGCTTGGGCAAGGTTGGAGCATTGGCGGCCGCCCTTTTGCACGATTCGGGTTTTGAGGTGAAGGCTTACGATCAGAATTTGCCCGCGGAAGATTTTCCGTTTGCAGTCGATGCCCTGGACCTCGGTAACGGCGAAAGCATAATAACCGTTCTGGCCGGCGTCGACGCAGTTCTTTCCTGCCTGCCGTTTCAGTTAAATCTAGCTATCGCAACCGCCGCCCACGCAGCGGGTATCCATTATTTCGATTTGACCGAAGACGTGGCTACGACAAACTCGATACTCGAGCTAAGCAAGACATCAAAAGGATTAATGGCGCCACAGTGCGGTTTGGCGCCCGGGTTTGCCGGAATCGTCGGAGCCTCCTTAATTACCCAATTTGACAGTTGCAGATCATGCCGAATGCGCGTCGGCGCACTGCCGCAGAATCCGACCGGATTAATGGGCTATGCCTTCAACTGGTCGCCGGCAGGCGTGGTAAACGAGTATTTAAACGATTGCGAAGTCATCGAAGACGGCGAACGCAAATGGGTGTCACCGATGGAGTGGCATGAAACGATTTACATCGACGGAGTAAAACTGGAGGCATTCACCACCTCCGGGGGCCTGGGTACGATGTGCGACACCTACCTGGGGCGAGTTGAGAATATCGATTACAAAACCATGCGCTACCCGGGGCATATGGCAATGATGAATTTCTTTTTCCACGAACTGTTAATGCGGGAAAGACGTGAACAGGCGGGCGAGATTCTAATTAACGCCAAACCGCCGGTTGACGACGATGTGGTATATGTGCACGTGGCCGCCGAAGGCGTTAAGAACGGCAATCTTAGCCGCAAAGAGTTCGTCAAAACCTATCGGCCAATCGTTGCCGCAGGCAAGTTAAGCACAGCTATCGCCTGGACCACATCCGCCTCGGTCGTTGCGGTGATTGAAATGGTGCGCGACGGCACCTTGCCTAATCAAGGTTTCCTCAAACAAGAGCAAATCCCGCTAGACGATTTTTTAACAACGACTACCGGCTCTCTGTACGCCGGTTAAATCGAACGATATCGGATTTCTAACACTTATGAATTGACTATATGTCTCGCCGGTGAATCGAGTTGCCGTTTGCTGTGGACAATTATCGTAACTCGCACATGGGCTGGATCCGGGCATGAGCATGACGTGGTGCGCCATGCAGGGGGTTCCCACCTAACGACATTCGATGAGCTTCGCTCATTTAGACTGTCGAAGCTTGGATGGGTGTAGGTTTATTAACGCGATTTTTAGATTTTACCGCTAAAACCATAGACCAAAAAAATGACCATGGGGTCAGGAGGAAGAAATGAATACAGCAATTCCACCCGGTGCAAGAGCACCGCATTTTTGGGAGGCAACGATTTCCTTGTTCTCTCTAGTTGTCGGCATCAGCGTGTCCATCGTGATTTACGGACTGGACCCGCATATTCCAATGTTGCTGGGCATTATCGTCGCCTCAATTGTCGCATTGCGATGCGGATTTAAATGGCACACCATTCAAAATGGAATGGTGCGCGGAATCACCAATGCGCTACCGGCCACCATAATCCTGATCATCGTGGGTATATTGATCGGCGTCTGGATTTTAGCAGGGGTCGTGCCTACTCTGATTTATTACGGGCTGACTTTTCTCTCACCCTCGATTTTTTTGCCGGCGACGCTCATTATTTGCGCGATCACAGCACTGGCAACCGGAACCAGTTGGGGGACAACGGGCACCATAGGCGTGGCGTTGATGGGGGTTGGGGCCGGTCTCGGCTTTCCGCTGCCGTTGGTAGCCGGCGCAGTGCTGTCCGGCGCATACTTTGGCGACAAGATGTCGCCACTCTCGGATACCACCAACATGGCGCCCGCGCTCGCGGGAACGGATCTGTTTACGCACATAAAACACATGTCCTATACCACCGGCGTGGCTTTCGGCCTGACCTTCATAATCGAACTGGTGATCGGGTTTCAGTACGGCGGCGGCGATAGCGATCTGGAACGAATTTCGACGATTCTGGCTTTGCTGGACGATAACTTCATCATCAATGTCGCCATGTTATTACCGCCGCTGGTCGTGGTGGTGGTTTCTTACAAGAAAATGCCCGCGATTCCCGGGATTACGCTGGGCGTGATTACCGGTGTCATCCTGGCTTTTGGCTTGCAAGGGGCCGACTATAGCACCGTTTCAAACGCCGCATTCAGCGGATTCGAAGCTGCTACCGGCAACGAGGATGTCGACTCTTTATTGTCCCGCGGCGGCATGAGTTCGATGATGTACACCATTAGCCTGGTGCTGGTTGCGATGATGTTTGGCGGTGTGATGGAGCGCACCAACCAGTTGAAGGCGATCGCCGACAAGGTATTGGCATTGGCCAAATCCACCGGTGGTCTCATCACTTCGACCGTCCTCACCTGCATCGGCGCCAATATGATTTTATGCGACCAGTACATGGCTATCGTCATGGGCGCGCGCACCTATGCCCAGGCCTACGAGGAGCGCGGCCTGGCGCCCGAAAACCTGTCGCGTGCGGTCGAAGATTCTGGCACGGTTACCGCCAACCTTGTGCCATGGAATTCCGGCGGCGCTTATCAGGCGGCAACGCTGGGCGTGGCGACCATCGCCTACGCGCCCCTCGCTTTCTTTTGCTGGCTCTCACCCATTGTGACTCTATTATACGGTTACATGGGGTGGACAATCTGGAAACTGGAGCCGAAGCAAGATTCCGACGCCGAGGATGCCTCGACCGCAGCCGATAATCAGGCGCAAGCAGACAACGTCTGAGGATTACTGACCGGCTTTTACTGCCGGCATCGATGTCGGGTACTAAACGAACAGGGTCCATGAGGTAGCTCATGGACCCTGTGAATCCATTAACCCGGCGACCGAACCAACGAAAATCGAAACTTATCGCTTACCGGACTTTTTACCGGGTTCGTATTGCCGCAATTTGTCGGTGATCTTCGGCACTACGCTGACTCGCTCTTCGTTAATCTCACGTACCGTTTTATGGATTTTCGGATACCTCCACAAAATAGTCGACATCGCGTCCAGCGCGATCCGGATTAAGGTGCAAGGCGTTTCCGCCCTGACGGTCGCCGAGCGCTTGTGCTTGCGGTTTTTCTGTTTTTCCAACAAGGCCGATTCGCCCATGAAATCCCCCGCCAGAAATTCGGCCATGAAATGGTTGCGATTAAAATTATCGAGAATCCATACGGTCGCGATGCCGTCGACCAGAACATAAAAATCTTCCCCCTGGTCATAGTGGCCGATAATCGTATCTCCCTCCAGAAAGGTCACCAATGAAGAATTTTGCTCCAGGTACTCGAAATCCTTTTCGATCAATTCGTTAAACAGATCGAGGTCTTCGAGGTATTCGAAAACCGTGCTCACGGTAGCCGAGAATGCCAGGCGCGAACTGTCGACATCGGCCAGCACGGCCTCCACTTTGTGCTGGATCAGATTGAATCCCTTGGCGCCCAGATCGCCGTGCGCGTACTGCGATTTCACCCGGTTCCATCCGCTGCTAATCATCGCGCGGGCGGTTAAGCGCTCCACGTACTGCATATAAAAGTCGGGGTAATGTACCCTGATTTGCTTGAGCTGCCTGCGGTAGTGTTTTTTACGGATTTTGTAGACCGACCTTACCTTGTTTACCGCCTCTTCAAGCAAGTCATCCTGCCGTTCCAGCATGGATGTCACCCCATCGCATAACAGGATATGGGCGAGATCGCGCTGCACCTGCTGCACCATGCGAACTTCCTGAAACTTCGAAAGCAGCCCGGCGAAACGCGATTTTTCGCGTATCTTGCCTAACAAAAATTCCTCCAGGCGTTCAAACAGACTGGTATCCTCGGTCACGCTTTCCTCGCCGATTCGGCCTTCGCCGAGCCGCAGCGATTCCTGCACTGCCTCCAAGCGATTATTCATATCCAGGTAAATGTACTGATTTACGACGCCGGTCTCGTAGAGCGACTTCAACACTTCCCGCTCGACCCGGCGCGCGCGAAACTCGGCGAAATATTCGTCATCCTCGTGATTCCCGGTGTCGGCGCCTTCGACACCGCTGGAAAAAGCCGCTAACCCCTGTTCGCGTAACGCGGCAACCGCAGCCCTGGGTATGATTTTACTCCCGGCAAGATCCGACATGTATTTGCCGGAGGTTTCGCCGGCATGATGCAGTGTATTGCGATATTCCAGGCTTTCGCCCCGCGTTATTTTGCTCAATCCGAGAAACTGCATCAGCGGGCGGATGGTGGGAGCGCTGAACAATAGCGTGAACAAAACCACGCCGAGGGTTATCTCGAATAGCATCTGCCGCTCCGGCAGGCTGGCCGGGATCGACAATACCACGGCAATCGCGAGACCGCCTTTGAGGCCGCCCCACCACATGATGTGACGTTCACTGAGGCTGATGTGAGGTAGCCGAAAGCGCTTTACCGCGAGCGGGACCACGCCGTAGACCGACAACGCCCGGGCGCTCAACACCAGGGCGATCGCTATCAGAATGGGGACTAGCTGGTTAAACAACGCGCCGACGCTCACCGATAAACCCACCAGCAAAAACAGCAGCGAATTACAGGATAACGCGATGACCTCCCAAATCTCGCTTATCGAGTGGGTTGCATCTTGACGAAATCGTGTGACGCCGAAGCGGCGCAGCGCGATTGCGGATCCCACGACCGCCATAACGCCGGAAACGTGTAAGCTGTGCTCGGCGATCACAAAGCTGGCGTAGGCGATGATAACCGAGGAAGTCAGAATCACTTCGATCCCGCTTTTCATGCGAAATAGCAGTTCGCAGACAATGAACCCCATAACGACTCCGAACAGGGCGCCGCCGATGAAAACCCGCAGGAATTCCAACATTATGTTATCAGCATCTGACCAGGCAATGCCACCACCCTCTACCGCAATGCCGAGCAGTATCGAGAAGGTTACGATCGCGGTAGCATCGTTCAGCAGCGACTCGCCCTCGACCAATACATTCAACCGATACGGCGCACCCAGTTCTTTAAACAATGCAACCACCGCAACCGGGTCGGTGGCGGAAATCAGCGCGCCGAACACCAGCGCGACGATGAGCTTGATATCCAGCGCCCACCAGATCCCGAGTCCGACGACGAAGGTGGACATCAGCATGGCGGGTATCGCGAGTATCAGAATCGGCGGCAAGTCTTTGACCATTTGGCGCGCATCCAGTGCAAAACCGGATTCGAAAATCAACGCCGGCAAGAATATGAATAACATGATTTCGGGGCTCAGACTGAAGCCCCGCAGCGGCGCCAGAAATGGCAGCTGCTGCGACAGGTTGCCGAGCAGCATACCGATAATGACGAGGATAACCGTAAAGGGAACCGGCAACTTGCGGCAGGTGCCCGTGACCAGCATGGCGATACCCAGAAGTACCACCAGGACGTAGATGATCTCCGAAACCGGCATAGTTATCCGCTCAGTTCAGGGGAGCTCTCGAATCAGCTTGAAATATCCGAGACTTCCCGGTTTCAAGTTATCTATCAAGCCGGGATGCAACACAATATCCGCAGCTAACCAACTAAATTCTGCTACGGTAGGCGCCAGAAGCCAAGCGTTTTCGTAAGCTCGTTTTGCCGTCGTCCATACAAACGCCTGGTCAACGGCATCCGGATATTGCCGGACTAATGCGCGATTACAAATCGCAGCAAGACCGGCATACCAGTCATCAAAAACGGAATTCGTCCCGCCAAACCGCTCGACAGCCCAGGCCGCAGGCGAGCAGGCGCCAGTTAAAATTTAGGGTCCGGCACCGTTTTTTTAGGTTAGAATGTAACCGGGCCTTTGGAGCGAGATAAAAGGATTATTGGTGACGATTAAGGTTATTTTGGCAGACGATCACAAGATTGTTCGCGCCGGATTGAGAAGCCTGTTGGAGTCGGGAGGTCAGATTGACGTAGTGGCCGAGGCTGAAAATGGCCGTGAAACCGTATCGCTAACCAAAAAACTCAATCCGGATGTCGTCGTCATGGATGTGGCGATGCCCGATATGAATGGCGTCGACGCGACCCAGAAAATTGCACGGCAGAATCCTGACTCGCGGGTACTGGCGCTATCCGGACATCCCGACGGATTATTTATTACCGGTATGCTCGAAGCCGGCGCCAAAGGTTATCTATTGAAAGACGTCGCGACCGAGGAACTTATCCTCGCCATCAAAACCGTCGCCAATGGGCGCATCTATGTCAGCCCTTCCGTTAGCGACACCCTGGTAGAAGACTATCTGCAACGTGTCAAAGGTGAAGTTGGCCCCGACTATGACGCCTTGAGCACCCGCGAGCGCGAGGTGCTTCAACTGGTCGCCGAAGGTCGCTCGACCGCACAGATCGCCAACAAGCTAAGCCTGAGTGAGCGCACGATCGAAACCCATCGCAAGCGCATAATGGACAAACTCGGACTACGCAGCATCGCTCAACTGACAAAATATGCCATTCGCAAGGGCATCACATCCCTGGATGACTGATCCTGCCGGGTTAATGTTAATCGCCGGGAACTGACGTAATTGACTGCAAAATCACTTTATCGAGACATCCTCCATTACGCACTTACCGCATAAACCCGCACCAAATTAGGTATTCTCCCCGAATGACATAACCCGGATTGACTTATAGAGTAGGCCTCCGTAATTACTATTCAAACTACCTATGGATGCCATATCTGCGCCCGGCCAAGTGGATGGCAAAATTTTAGATCAGCAACTCTCGAACGAACGCATGCTCCTGGTTGCAGGTCAGACCAAAGCGAGCAGCGCCCTCGTCGTCGTCATCCTTTGCGGATTCACCAGCATCCTTTACGCGCACATCAGCGTAATTCAACTGGTAGCGATTTTAGTTATCGTCGCAGTATATCTATTCCGAGTCTGGTTGGCCCGTAAAGTACGCGAAGAAATAAACCGTTTTCAATGCCAGCAATACTGGGCTCTGACCTTCAAAATCGTGGCGGCCTTCAGTGGTGTTCTGTGGGGACTTGCTGCGGCAATCTCGATGGTGCAAGGTTATTCGGGCACCGAACTCTTTGTCGCTTTCCTGATCGGAGGCATCAGCGCGGGCGCGATCTCGTCGCTCGGCTTTTTCAGCAGAGTGTTCGCGTTTTTTACGGTTGGCATTTTGGCACCCATTTCCGTCGCTTTCATTATTAGAGGGGATAGTATCGGTCCGATACTGGCAATTCTGACGATGATTTACGCTGTTTTTTTACTCGTTTCAGCACAAGGTATCAGAAACCAGCTGAATCACTGGCTTCATTTGAGCCACAAAAAAGAGCAGCTAGTGCACGAACTCTACGCTGAAAAGGAAATATCCGAGCAACGATTAAACGAGTTGAAGCATGAAGTCGAGGAACGTCGTAAAGCAGAAAACATAACCGAACAACATCGCACCACGCTCTCGAACCTGCTAGGTAATTTGCCCGGCATGGCGTATCGCGCCGTCAACGATGATCGATGGTCATTCGAGTTTATCAGTGACGGCTGCCGAGACATTTTAGGGTTGACGGCCGACCAATTATTCGAACAAGGTAAATCCTGCATTCACGACCTACTCGTCAGCAATGACCGCCGCTTTGCCACGAGCCAATTTCGCACGATGGGCGCCAATGCGACTTTTCAACACGAGTACACCCTGATCACCCCGCAAGGCAACGAAAGGCGGGTCATTGAACGCGGGTGCAAGGTATATGGCCAGACTGGAGAATTGGTCGCCATCGATGGCTTTATTACCGATATAAGCGATCAGTTCCTGCTTTCCAACAAGCTGTCCCAGTTGGAAAAACATGACAGCCTGACCGGTGTCTTCAATCGCCAGCAATTCGAAGTGATCGTGCAAAATACCGCCTATAAAACTGCGTATGATTTAAGCGAACATGTGCTTATATACGTCGATCTCGACCAGTTTAAAATTGTCAACGATACCTGCGGACATACCGCGGGGGATGAAATACTGCAACAAATCGCCGCTATATTTCAATCGCGCCTGCGCCAACAAGACGCGATTGCTCGGCTCGGCGGCGACGAGTTCGGTATCCTGCTCGGAGACTGTAGCATCGACGAAGCGACGAAAATCGCGGCAAAACTTTGTAAGGCGGTCCAGGATTTTCACTTCTGCCATGATGACCGCAATGTCCGGCTGACTACGAGTATCGGATTGGCTTCCACCAGCTGCGGGCTCAAATCATTGCAGCAACTCATGATTGCCGCCGAAAGCGCGGCGCGTACGGCGAAGGAAAACGGCCGGAACCAGGTGTACATATATCAAGCCAACGACGACATGCATACCCGACGAAATCTTGAAGTGCAGTGGGCGATCGAGGTGCCCGAAGCCATCCAGGAAGACAGGATGTACCTCGAACAACAAAAGATCGTGCCGATAGATTCGCTGACTCCAGCTGAAAACTGGTGTGAGTTGCTAATCCGAATGCGTGACCGCGTCGATCAAACGATAATGCCGGGCGCCTTTTTACCGGTAGCCGAGCAATATCATCAGGCAATTTTAATCGATACCTGGGTAGTTAAAACCTTGCTTACGCTACTGGAGCAACAACCCGAGGATTTCGACGACATCGACCTGTTTTTTATAAATTTGTCAGGACAGACAATGGGACAACAGGCGTTTCTAGATAATATTTTCGAAATGCTGAAAACGAACCGGCACTCGGCTAGTCGCATCTGTTTTGAAATTACCGAAACCGCGGCTGTGGCCAATAAAAAAATGGCCCTGTCGATGATGGCGGGTCTGCGCCAGCTGGGTTGTCGCTTTGCACTTGACGATTTTGGCAGTGGACTCTCGTCCTTCGGTTACCTACGAGATTTTCCAGTCGACTACATAAAGATCGACGGAGAATTTGTGAAGGATATCGCTGCAGATCCGGTCAGCCGCTCCATCGTCGCGTCGATTTGCGATATCGGGCATGCCACCGGAAAAAAACTAATCGCCGAGTTTGTCGAAAGCGAAGCAATACTACAAATACTTGGTGAAATTGGCGTGGATTATGCGCAAGGCTTCGGAATCTGTAAGCCCGTCTCCCTATTCGCACGCAGAAAGCCAAAAATTGAGCACAGCGCCTGAGCGGCAAGATTCTCCTTCTTTCAATGAAATTACATATTAAAAATTCGAGGGATTGCCTGATGCATGATTACAGCCGGGGCAGGTCAAGATCAGATACTAGGATCGATGCGCGCCGTTTACCGCGAGTGTCGAGTAGTAATTTATGATCAAGGTAATGATTGTCGACGATCAGCCGGTGGTAATTAACGAACTCACCCACCTGATTGAAGATTCCTGGACTGCCAGGGTCGTCGACACCGCCGTTGATGGCAAAGCCGCGATACCGAGCGCTTTAAAAAAACGCCCGGACCTCATCTTGCTGGATGTGTCACTACCCGACATGAACGGCATCGAAATTGCGCGAGAACTGAAATCCGCCTGGCCGGAAGTTAAAATACTGGCGATATCCGCCTACCCGGACAGCCTGTACGTCGACAGTATGCTGGATGCCGGCGCGCTCGGATACCTGCTTAAGGACAATGTGCAGGATGAACTAGTCAACGCAATTCAATCGATATCGATTGGCAAGCAGTGGCTGGGAAAGGGATTGAATCGATCATCGGAAACTTAATTCCAATCAAGCGATAGCGCATTATCCGTTTTAGCGCCATCACGCTTAGTGTATCCGATATTAAATAAGGACTGCGCAATCGACCAAACTGAGGCGATTTCAGCAAAATCGCTCGTACCCAATAACATGTAAGGCCTAATTTCGATAGACTAGGACTTTTCCAGGCGCCAGTTTCAGCCCAGACCGGATCCTGCCATGCAAAATGATCGAATAACGAGGTTTAGTATTCAACAGGTTTCCGGGCCCTGGTTGTTTGCGGGTTTTCTTATTGTTCATTTTTGCACGCAATGGTTGAGCGACTACTTTTTCTTCGCCACGGAAACCGTTGTAACAGTATGGCCCGGCAGCGGCCTGTTGCTGGCGGTCCTGCTTGCCAGCCGTTATCGGCAATGGTTGTTTCTGAGCGCCGCCGTCCTGGTATCCGGCGCTATCACCGATCTGATCATTTACCCAGGCGGCCTATCTTTTTTCTTGCTCAGCGCCAGCGCCGAACTGGTGGCGGGCATAGTCGGCGCATTTTTGCAAAGGCGTTTCGTCGCCTCGAGACTCGATATGGGGTCGCTGCGCGACGTTATCGCGCTGGTGGTGCTGGGCGGCCTGGTCCCCACTGCGCTCGCTGCATTCTTCGCCACCCCTGGGGTGATGGTGACGCATCCGGAATCCACCTATTGGGCGACCTGGCTACTTTGGTGGTATTCAAGCATCCTGGGAGTACTGGTTTTCGTGCCGCCAATAATGGCTATACGCGGAATTTCAGATTGGCCCTATTTCACCCGCAGATTCTGGACTATCGAATTTGGACTGCTGTTTTTCGCGTTGCTGGCTATCGGCCAATCGGTGCTGAGCGCTACCCCCACACAAACACTGTCGGATTCGCCCTACCTGATCGTACCGCTGCTGATCTGGGCCGCGCTGCGATTCGGGCCATTCATCGCCGCCCTCTCGACTCTAATCATTACCTTGTTGGCGGTGGTGAATGCCAAACTGGGACTCGGCCCTTTTGTCGCCCATGCAGACAGTGTCTATCAACAAGTACTGGCGCTACAGGCCTATCTCGGTATCGTCGCAATCGGAATCTCGGTATTTGGGGCAGTGGTAGCGCAACAGTATCGCGACGAGCAGGCATTGCTGAAGGCAACCGAAGCGCGGCGCACCGCCATGGAATCGATCCACGAACGTTATTGGCGCTACGACAAAGACCTTCGCCTCGAAGTCTGGAGCAGCGGCAGGGAAGGTTATGCCGCGGCGAGCGGTCAGGAGCGAGTTGGGCAGCCCCTGTACGAAGAGCTGCTTTATTGGGCCGAGCGCGGCTGGCACGGCCCGGGCGACCCGGCCGAGATTGCACAGGAACGTTACCAAAAATATCGGGACGGTTCGATACCCCGGTTCGAACGACACACAACGCCGGACGGATATATACTCGAAGTCCGGCGCTATCGAACGCCGGATGGCGGATATACCGAAACCCAGGCGGACGTAACCGGCCAAATTGAAAGGGAAAAACTGGCCCGTGAAAACGAGGCGCTGTTTAAGGCTTTCCTCGCCCACAGCCCCAGCTTAATCGCCTTTAAGGATTGCGAGGGTCGTTATTCCCATGTCGGCGACCATTTTCTCGATTTTCACGGTTTAACAGTGGACCAAGTAATCGGCCATACTCCGCGCGAGATTTTTAGCCCCGAAATCGCCGAGAAAATCGAATCTAGCGACCGATACTGCCTGGAAACGGGCCGTATATGGCGCAATGAAATCTGGATGGAAACGCCCACCGGGCCAAGACTGATAAGCCTGATTCGGTTCCCGGTGAAGGATACCCGAGGTGAAATGATTGCCAATTGTAGTATCTCTATCGATATCACCGAATCCAGACAACAACAGGCAAACTTGCGCAGAAGCGAGGATATTAATCGCCTGACCTTAGAAGCCGTTGGTAGCGGCGGCTGGGACTATAACGTCGCTACTAATAAAGTCCGGATCAGCGATAATTTGATGCAGCAACTCGGTTACGCACCCGGAGAAATCGAAATCGATGCCGCCTGGTTTCGCGAGCATAGCCATCCGGACGATTTTCCGAAAGCACTCGATACCTATGTCGATCACGTTAAGGGCAAATCGGAGTTTTTTGAATGCGAAGTTCGCACTCGGCTCAAATCGGGCGAATATAAATGGATGCTGGTGCGAGGCCTCGCGGCCGAGCGCGACGAGCACGGTCGGGTAACCCGCATGGTGGGCGCAAATTTCGATATCGACGATCGCAAGCACGCAGAAGAGGCATTACTGCAAAGCGAAGAGAAATTCCGTAACCTCGCGGAAGGATCGCTGCAGGGGTTTGCGGTATTCGACACCTCCTGGAAAATCGAGTATATCAATTCGGCGCTCGCGAGCATTTTAGGTTATCCCGACACCCAGGCATTGGTTGGCAACAACTGGACCCAATGCATTCCCGAGCACGAGCTCAAACGAATGCAGAAGTACCGTGACCGACGCTTGCAACTGGATCCCAAAGCGCCAACTCAGTATGAAACCGATCTCGTCAGATACGACGGCAGCGTCATTCATGTCTTGATAGGAGTGCGCCTCATCGAATGGAACCAGCATACCGCGTTTCAATATATCGTGTTTGACATTACCGACCAGAAAAAGGCCGAACTGGCGCTGCGCGCAAGTAACGCCCAGTTCAATGCCTTTATGGACAATACCCCGGACGTCATAGCGATTAAAAACGCGCAGGGCGAGTATATTTTCGTCAACCGGCGATACCAACAGCTTTATCGGGTCAGCAAAGAGCAATTCCAGGATCAAAATGAGCTCTGGAACCGTATCGACGTCGACCCCGAGCTGGCGGAACAGGAGGAACGGCTGGTTCGCGAAACCCGGAAACCGCGCAAATACTACCTGAGGAGCCATATCGGGGATCGCGATCAGCATTGGTTCGTCACTCGCTTCCCAATCCTGACAGCGGAAGGCGAACTGGTCGGAACCGGGCTAATCAATACCGAAATAACCAAACTGAAGCGCATCGAACTGGAGCTGGCGGAGAGTGAGCAGCGTTACCGCCAATTGTTCGAAACCGCGCCGGTTTCTTTGTGGGAACAGGACTGGAGCGGTATTAAACAGCTTATCGACCGTTTGCAGGAACACGGCCATGAAAACGTGATCGAATATATCAGAATGCATCCGCAGGAGATCGGCCGCGAGGCCGACGTCTACAAGGTAATCGATGTTAATGCGGAAACCCTGAGGCTTTTCGGAACAAGAAACAAACAGAACTTGATCGACAGTATCCAGAACCGGCCGTGGCTGGAATGCGAATCGGGATTGCTCGATCGGATCGAGATTTTTTTAGATGGGCAGCGCCGGGCGATCGTTGAATCCGAAGCAGACCGGGAGGACGGTTCATCGATCCCGGTACGGATCACATCCGAAATCGTCGCTGAAGATACTCGCGATTGGTCAAGAGTTTATACGACCTACCAGGATACAACCGACGAAATCATCTCGTCGAAACGTCTGGAAGAATACCGCGACGAGTTGCGCTCACTGGCCGGTAGAATTTCGCTCGCCGAAGAAAGCGAACGCCGACGCATCGCATCCGACCTGCACGACGGCACCATCCAGAATCTGGTCGTTGCCCGGATGAAGATACTCGCGCTGAGAAAAAGCCTTCGCGCCGATCGATCGAAACAGCTTATCGACGAAATCACCGAGCTGCTCGATTCTTCGCTGAGTGAAACCCGCACCTTGATTTTCGACCTGAGCCCACCCGTCTTGTATGAACTCGGGCTCGAGGCGGGAATAGTCTGGCTCACCGAACAATTCAAGCAACGCACCGGTATCAAGATCGATTTCAAACCCGGAAAAACCAAGATCGTGCTGGCGCATGACCTCAAGGTGGTGCTGTTCCAAACCGTTCGCGAACTGCTCGTCAATATCGCGAAACATGCCCAGGCCGATAAGGTGAGCATCGAATGGCGCGAGCATGCCAATTGCCTGGATTTGCGCGTAACCGACAATGGCATCGGATTCGATAGCTCGGCAATTGGAACAAAAGTCTCGGCCGAAGGCGGATTCGGCTTGTTCAGCATCCGTGAACGACTCAATCTGGTCGGCACGAGTTTTGTGATTGATTCGTCAAACGAGGGAACCCGGATTTCGATCAAGGCGCCGTTAAACAACTCTTAGTCGGTATAAGAATCGATCCGCCACCGGCTCAACTCGGAAGCGGGCAGCCAACTCTCCGGAAAACCTTCAGGACAGAATTTACCCTCTACTAAGGCATGGCGCCACCACCTAATCTCAGGCAGTCGGGTTTTCTACCAGACCCAATTCCTCGATCATCGCGTCACGCATCAAGAATTTTTGCGGTTTTCCCGTTACCGTCATCGGCAGCGACGATTTGAAGCGGATGTAACGCGGCACCTTATAGTGTGCGATTCGATCTTTGAATCGCCCCGGGATTTCCGGAGGCTGTTTTGTGTGAGTCATGCTGCCTCGAATGACTCTTCCAGTTGCTGATAATACATCAGCTCATACTCGACCGGCGGTATATCGCCGATCGATTCGAGTAAT
>Ga0209149_1000031_pt1 | contig 103083 bp, 95 predicted proteins | sample WorMetTyACAVOLI2_FD_187423 | JGI IMG/M metagenome (GOLD analysis project Ga0209149, IMG submission 187423) | Marine gutless worms symbiont microbial communities from Max Planck institute for Marine Microbiology, Germany - Olavius algarvensis... ... | reverse complement strand
ATCATCCGGACCATCTGGGGAGCGTATCTGTCGTATCCAACCACAGGGGAGAGCCCTATGAGAGGGTGGAGTATCTGCCCTTCGGGGAGATATGGATAGAAGAGACCGATCCTGCCACAGGCTACATACCCTTCAGGTTCACCTCAAAGGAGCTCGATGAGGAGATTGGCCTCTACTACTACGGGGCACGCTACTATGAGCCTACAACCTCCCGATGGATAAGCCCGGACCCTGCCGGGTTTGCTCTTAGTAACCCGAATAGGTATGGGTATTCTGTCACAGAAGCTCTTAACTGGTATTCCTATGTGAGAAACAACCCAGTGAAGTATGTGGATCCAACGGGAAAAACCAGTTGGGTTGTTGATAGTAAAGGAAACTATATAGATAGACGTGGATACAAAACAAGACGTAGATACAGAAGACCTCCTTCGGGCGGCGGCTCTTCGGGCGGTGGTTCTTCGGTCGGTGGCTCGTCGGGCGGCTCCTCGAGTCAATCGAGGGGTGATGCAGATCTTAAATATACCCGATCGATCGTAATCACAATTAAGCGCCCACACGATACCTATGGCGATAGTTTTAATTCGACGCTAACTATTGTCGATTCCGGACGTGCAAATAACGGATTGGGCCGTGGATACTCGTGGTATAATAGGAGTTCATATAAGGTGGGAGCTAATGCAAAGAATATTGAATGGGCGAAAGATAAGGGAGGAATGACATTGCCTGATGGCAACTACTATTTGTCAACAGAAAATCTAGATCTCAATTCGGAGGGTAGTTATGATTCATGGAGTTTTCATAATGTTGCACAACTCCAGACCAAAGATCCGAATATTCCCAAAGGTACAAGAGGAGAAATAAATTCGGGAATGTACTTAATCCATGGAACCGAATACAAGAATGGACTTACCTGGACAACCCCATTTTCGGCAGGCTGTATTTCAACTCAAGGCAATCAGCCTGGGCCCGTCAGAAGTCATGGCAATGGACTGCCAATCTTTGTTTCCCGCAATAACAGAACCTGCATCTTTGGATTTAGAGCTGTCCGTCAACAGAGAGACTGTCAGTGCTACAGCTAAGATAAAATAGAAGCTACTCATCATAGTTTCTCCATTATACACTGGTAAGATGAGTTCAAGCAGTTTGTCTTAATTGCGACCGTTTTTGTACCCAAGAAATTGCCTCTTTCTCATCCTCATGAGGAATGCAGAGACTATGTATCGGAGTTCTTACCTTGAGCAATAGCCTCCAGGCCCGTTCCTTTGCCCTTTCTGAAATCGGTCCCAAACAGAGCACGCGCCATTTGCAAAGGTTTTCGAGCGTTGATGGGAGGATTGTCAGTTTGAAGGATTTTATACGCAGGGCATTGGATCTTCTTATGGCGAAGTCGCTCTTACTCTCTACATCTCTTCATGGAAAACGAAAACGGATTGTGATTTTGGACATGAGCATGGTGCTGGTGATCCACATGCACATGATTGGGATTGGTCGAAGATATCCCCCAGGCAACCTGGTAGACCGCTGTTATCAGAAGAGTGATGATGAAAAAAAACACGAGGTTTTTGGATTAATAGAATTGAAGGTTCCGTTAGTAGTTTTGTTGACAATATTAGCAAACTGGGAGGAATTTTCTTTATTCAATGGCTTTGATGAAATATATTGCTTTTTGGAGAAACCGAAAGCATTATCACCGTAAGAAGGCATTTCTAACAGGGCCAAGCAAACTCCTTCGCTGGTTACAATTCTTCGCTTTCCCTTTTCAACGGCATCATCCAGGAAGCGTTTGAAGTCACGTTATGTTCTTGAGACTTCTTGAAATCCTCATTGATTAAGGCAAAAATCTAACAATTATCTCAATATCTTGCATTGTTTTGACTCTATGATTTAATTTCGGGTCCTTTTCGGTAATATAACCCTCTGAGAACTTGGTTTGTTGCCAATTCCTTCATCAATTCGTTATATGCCGCCTTTGAACGCAATTCCTAAGTTCCTGCAGTTCCAGTTTGACCGATCCAGAATTCAATCGCTCAAATATGCCAAACTTAGCCTGTCTCCCCAAAGCAGAATCAATTCTCAAAAATATCATAGCCTTTTTTTCAGTCGACGAACAAGAAGTGGAGGCATGTCTTTGTAATAGCAGTCTTCAGGATTTGATAAGACATCAAGCCCAGTTAATGCCAACTCGTTCTTCAAATCGCAAAACATCCATAACACCTGTTTATTCAGTATACTATGCAATATCCAATCCTTTCAGACTGCCGGACACCAGAGAGAAATTTGATTCTCTACATTTTCCCGAAACAGAGAACGGACGTGGGTTCGATTCCCGCTTGAATACCCGGCAATGTGTTTTACAACTCATGTCTGAACTGTTTAACCTTTGTTCATTCGATTCCATATTTCTGCTTAAACTCATCGATCCAGTCGTGGTGGCGGCCAGATTCATCAATCGCGCCGGCAAGCTGTTGAATGGTAACTCTCCCAATTCTATTGGCATATTCTGCTGGTACAGATTCCATGAGGAAGGGCCACAAGCCAGACTCTTTTCCGCCGGTTGAAACCTTCAGGAAGGCGGGGTTTCTTTCATCGTGCAGGAGCACGAAATATCCATCCTTTTTGAGAGCAAACAGCATCTCCCTGAAGAACTGGTAGTAGCTTGTAAACGGGCAGATGGAACCTGATCCGAATGCAGTCTCTCCAAAGCCGAACTCGTTCATTCGTTCCCAGTATTTCCGTCCAATGTGGTGAAGGAAACAGCCTTCAAGTCCATACAAAACAGGATTCCTTCCATCACAATCACCGCGAGAAAAAACAGAACAGCCGCCAAACTTCTTCTCCGCGAGTTTTGCCTCAATGAAGATTCTGCCGGTTTTTCCACCAGATATGGCCAGGTCAATTGATGTGTTAAATACCGCCCGGTCGTCATATTCAAACCCAGCGGTAATCTCTCCGGTCGGCCAAGGGATTCCTGCCTTCTCGAAAATTGAACACAAGGGCTCAAGGTTTTTTTTGACAATTAATGGCCCCACAAGATTGAAAAGCATTGCCTGACTGCTCAAACCATGGTGAAGGTATTTGTTAAGCGGGAAAGAATCCTTCCCTAAATTCCGTTCATGTTCTTGCCTGATATACTCGGCAACGTCAGTGCAAATGATATTTTGCCCCCACATACGAAAAGATTTGAGACAATAAGACATTCTTGCACGCGTGGCCAATCCCTTTTTGGAAAACCATTTTGCAGCGCATTCCGCATGCCCCAGTCCACCACCTGATATCGGGTAAATGAAGCCACAGCCCTTTATCGAGGCTCCATTCCCGTACTGGCCTGTGTAAGTATGCAGTTGGCTGTAAGGCTGGTCGCGTACTTCAAATTCATCAAACGGGCATGTCCGATTTGATAATCATGACCCAGCAAAGACTCTTTGTCACTTTGAGATAAACTTTCTCCTGCTTTGATGCGTTCATGGATTTGTCCAATCTTGACCGTAAAACTCACGATAGGCATCATGCCAGCCTTTAACTTCGTGCTTCCTGTTTCCAATATTTGTAAAGGTTCTTCAGTCTGCTTTTCATTTCAGCCCCTTATTTTCTATATCGTTCTCTTTTTCAGTAATCGGAAGTTCCTCCAGCTCAAATAGATCGTGTGACATGCGGCGGACACCTATGTTGTATTCCATCAGGAGCGTAACCAGTTGTTCGCCGTTCATAAGGCCCACGGGTGTTTTATCCGGCTGATTGGCCTCTTTAACGGCTCCGGTGCTGAAGTCGCTGGTGGTGATAATCAATCCCTGTTCATGAACGCCAAGGCTGCCGCGTATCTGCTGAACGGTTGGGCTTCGAATATTGCCCTTCCAGCGTTTTGCCTGAACAGCCATTTTGATGCGGACCACATCACTGATAAGCAGCGTGCCCTGGACATCAATGCCACCATCGCCTCTGTATTTGGTCACCTCGATGCTTTCAAAGCCCATTTCAGCCAGCAGCTGTCCAACGAGCTCTTCAAATTGAGCCGGGCTCAAATTCATCAGCCGAGATAACAGTTTTTTCCGTATGTCTTGATTGTGCTTTGAGATTTGATACGACAGGTTAATCCCCATCCATTTGACGAGGCTGTAATACCCGGGTGATGTACGCACAAACCGGCCGGGCACACCACTGGCTTTTGCCCGTTTGATTTCCGTAACCAATTGAGCATTCATGGTTGCTTCGGGAGTCTTGCCTGAGCTATTCAACCATCCCTGCTTCATGGCTTTATCAGTAATATCCCGGGAATGCATGGAGTTCCGGTTGCCAAACTGATCCAGCACCTTTTCAGCGGCATCCAGGAAGGAATACGTTGCTTTCGAGCTGTCCGGAGGACTCTCGCTCCTGGGTTCTGGTTCCCTGGCATCGTAAACAGCAACAGGCTGTACATTCCGAAGGGAGAACGTCCGAGGCGCAACTTGCACAAAGGTCGACTGGTTCCCATGTTTTTTGATGTCCGAATACAGACGGGCACTGACAGTGGCTTCCGGCGTTTTGCCATCGGTAGACCACAAGCCAGCTTCAATAATCTGCTCGGTGATCTCTTTGGCATGGAGGGGCTTTCCAGCTTCCTTTAAAATTTGTTTGATTGCGTCTTGAATGCTCATAGAGTTGCTCCCCATTCTATATGTATTAAAATATTCCTTTTCATGATCACACCATACTGAGTTCGAGTTTGTGTTTTATCTTTTCCCAGCCCGGGATGACTGAGTCGAGGAGCTTATAAAACTCTGGGCTATGATCATGGTATTTCAGGTGACACAGCTCATGCGTAACAACATAGTCAATACATTCTTTAGGCGCTCTGATCAGGTCTGTATTGAGGGTTACTGTGCCCTTGTCTGAAAGACTGCCCCATCTTTTTTGCATTCGCTTGATGGAGAGTTTTGACTGGTCAATACCGAGACCATTGAATTTCTGCCAGCAGCGATCCATGCTTTCTGCAAATTGAAGTTGTGCCTTTTCCGAATACCATTGGTTCAATAGCTTCTTGGCTGCATTTGGAGTCGGTTCGTTCCGGCAAGTGATATGAAAAAAGCCACGAGACAATTTCACTGAGTTTTCCGTGCCTTCAGTTAATTTCAAGCGATATTGCTTTCCAAGGTACAAGTGGGTCTCGCCGTTCACGTAACAGCGATCAGGAGTCTTTGGATTAAACTGCTTGAAATAATTCAACTGCCTGAGAATCCAGCGAGCCCGCTTTATTATTTTCTTTTCTATCAATGTGAAATCGGACTGCACGGGTGCTTTAACGATAACCGTGCTGTCAGGATGCACAGCAATTTCCATCGTTTTTCTGTCACAGTACAACAGACTGAAATCGATGGTCTTCCGCCCGTAAACAGCCGAGTGTTTGTTGTTATGGATTAATGCCTCCATTATTTATAGCTCCTGTGCTTTGCTACCTGCAGGACCTTTTCGATGATGTCATCCATCTGATCAAGCGACAGTTCGATCCCTCTTTCCCTCTTGAGCTCATCATAGAGGTAATCTTCAATCTCATTAACCGCCTGTTTCTGAGCGTCCTCATCATCCCAGAAGTGAACCTTCTTGTGTTTTTCCAATATGCCATGAATAGCAATTCCCGTATCAGCCGCAGCTGATTCAAGGTCTTCTTCACTTAATTCGTGTTTTTCAAGTAAAGGCTTAAGCACCCCGAAATAGGCCATGGCATTTTCATTCCCGGAAAGCTTATCCGGTATATCATCATGCACCTTGCCAACAACCTTGTTGCGGATATCGACGACTTTGTTCAGATAATCCAGATCGGATATCCTCTTAGCCCTGAAATCTTCAATGGCCTGCTGGATCAGTTTTGAGAACTTCTCGTAAAACGCAGGGTCTTCATCCATCTTTTCGGTGATGACTTTCTTCGTGGCGTGTGCAATCGTATCAGCCTTTGAAGCCGTTGTTTTTTTGGTCTGGTATACGCCTTGTTCCTCTTTGACCTGATTGAACATTTTGTCGTCAAAGATATTGACCGGCTCATTCAGCTGAACAACTTCATTAGCCTGAATATGTGTATCCAGCAGTTTTTTGATTTTGAGCTCATAATCCCGGTAATCAATTGCCTCTGCATACCGGAGCTTGACAGACGCCTTGAGTGACTGGAATTTCCGAAGGTCTGCCTTGTATCTGGACAAAGTTTTTTCATCGGTTTCGGTCAGAAACTTCTCGGAGGAGAGTGCGATACCAAGGGTTTTTCCGAACTCCGAAAGACGGCCGTAAAACTCTTCTCTGAGCTCATCGTCGGCAAGCAGCACTTCATAAGCTTCTTCATCGTAGGAATGCTTAACCGTTTTGAATAGATCCCAAAGATCGGAATACCGGGAGGGTAGTTTTTCGATCTCGCTGTTAATGGATGTCAGCGTTCCGACCAGATCGGATTCATCGAATCCTTCAAATGCGCTGTACATGGTAAGGGCTTTGTCCAGCTCACCGAGGACGCTTGCATAGTCGACAATAAATCCGAACTCCTTACCCTCATGAAGCCGGTTGACCCGGGCAATTGCCTGAAGCAGCGTGTGCTCCCTTAACACCCTGCACAGATAGAGGACCGCGTTTCGCGGAGCGTCAAAACCCGTTAGCAGCTTATCAACGACAATAAGGATTTCAGGTTCGCTACCGTGTTTAAACTGGTTGATGAGCTGTTTGGTGTATTCTTCTTCACTGCCATAGCGCTTCATCATTTTTTGCCAGAATTTTACGACCTCATCCGTTGTTTCATCATTGGTCTCTTCATAGCCTTCGCGCATATCCGGTGGCGAGATAACAACCTCGGAACTGACAATACCAATCTCATTCAGATACGCATTGTACTTGAGCGCAGATGCTTTATTCGGGGCCACCAGCTGGGCCTTGAATCCCGTTCCCTGCCAGTTGGAACGGAAGTGCTCGCTGATGTCAAAAGCTCTCATGTAGATGACCTGATCGGCTTTGTTCAGCATTTCCGCTCGTGCATATTTCCGTTTCAGGTCCGCCTGCTGCTCCTTGGTCAACCCCTGTGTGTGACGCTCAAACCACAGATCAACTGCCGTCTGGTTCTGTGTCATCTCCACATGCCGCCCCTCATACAGAAGCGGAACCACCGTGCCATCTTCAACGGCCTGTGTGATGGAATAATGGGGCTCCACCAGTTCACCGAATTTGGTAAAGTTGTTCTTTTCCTTCTTCAAAAGCGGCGTGCCGGTAAATCCCAAATAACAGGCATGGGGAAACATCTGTCTCATCCGGGCGGAAAAGGAGCCGAACTGAGTACGGTGACTCTCATCCACCAGAATGAAAATATCGGGCGATTCATCCTGATATTTCTTTACCGCGTAAGCTTTGTCGTACTTATGAATGAGGGTTGTGATAATTCCTGACTTCTTTTCAGCAACCAATTCCAACAGGTTTCTGCCTGATGTTGCCCGGTTTGCTTCAAGGCCGCAGGCGGCAAAGGTGTTCCCAAGCTGCTTGTCGAGGTCGTCACGGTCTGTCACAAGAACAATTCGCGGATTCAAAATTTCGGGATCTAAGGCCAGGTTACGGGCCAGCATCACCATGGTCAGTGACTTTCCCGATCCCTGGGTGTGCCAGATAACACCGCCTTTACGTGAATTGGTGCTATCGAAATGCTTAACCCGGTTCAAGGTAGACTTGATGACGAAATACTGCTGATAGCGGGCAACCTTTTTGATCCCCCCGTCAAACACAGTAAACTTCCACGCCAATTCCAAGAGCCTTTCCGGACGGCAAAGGGAGAACAGAGATTTATCCTGTTCGGTCACCAGTCTGTTACCGGTAAAAGCTTCCGGCTTAACATCAAAGGTAGAAGAAATTCTGGCGATAACATCCTCGGCAAGTGGTTGGTTGACTACTGCTGCCAGTTTTTCAAATTCTCGCTCGCCGTTATCCATCTGAGGCTCTTTCCATACCCCCCAGAATTTTGCAGCGGTTCCCGTTGTTGAGTACATAGCGCTGTTTTTATTCAGTGCCAATACCATTTGGCTGTAGATGAAGAGTTTCGGGATATAGTCATCATTCTGATTTCTGATCGACTGCGAAACAGCCTGTTCCACTTCAATCTGCGGCGTTTTGCACTCAATCACGCAAAACGGAATACCATTAACGAAGAGAACTATATCCGGACGGGCGGTCTCTGTACTTCTGGAACGTTCAACACTGTATTCGACCGTCACATGAAACTTGTTGCGACCGGGATTACGCCAGTCGACATAGTTCATGTTGAAGCTTTTTGAGTCGCCCTCAATGGTCTGCTCCATGGCCGTCCCAAGCGTAATCAGATCGTAAATAGCCTCGTTGGTCTTCAGCAGGCCGTCGTATTTGATGTTTTTCAGCTTCTGGATAGCCGACTGCACATTCTCTTCGCTAAAGAGATACTCACTGCCTTTGTATCGAATGCGGTTTATCTCTTTGAGCTGGTTGCGCAGAATACTTTCCAACAAAACATTGGATGTTCGATCCTGTCTTTCTCGGAGTGTTTCGGCCGGTGTCAAAAATTCAAATCCCAAGCCAATCAAAAGCTGCAAAACCGGGATTTGAGAAAGATGCTTTTCATTTATCTGAAAGTTACTCATCATGCCCCTCCGTTTTTGTACTCACACTGGCAGAAGCTAATGCTTTTAGTCCTTTTAAAACAAGATGCACGCACTCATCTACAAAAGGGGATTCTATTAATCGCTGATAATCGTCTGAACTAAGGCCGGAAGAACGTGCCAAATCATCCACTGATATGCCTTCTAAAACGGTCTTGATCTTCGTGTAGTCAGCATTCTGACTTCCTTGTTTGGCTTTTTCCTGAAGCTCAAAATACCCACCGTTATTTGTAATCTGCCAGTGTTCGGTTATCGGTTCAGCAATAGCCTTATCTGTGATTGTTTTACAAACCTCGCCAACCACACCACCGAAAGCACCGAGCAAAAAGATTGGCTTATTTTTTTCTATTGAAATAATTATCTCTTCAAGAACACCCGGCATTTTTCCGTGATAGCCCGCAAGCTTTCCTCCGGCACATATGCGTGCATGAGACAACTCAATGGATTTCTCTCGCATCCGTGTAAGGCAACGGGACCAGATGTATTTGTTATCTGTTCCACTTGGGGCAATGAAGACACTCTTATCGATGCCTTTTGCAATATCATCTGGAATATCATGCTCAACAGTTTTTACGATCCCACTATACTTAGCTCTCCAAGCAACAATTTCTGGATCTGATACATACAGAGGCCAAGCCAGATGATTCTCAACATGAATGCTATCGGTATTGAGACGAGTCTTTAGTGCTATCGCCTCATCAAGTATAAAATGTGTGAATCCATCTTTGCGAAGGTCTCCGCCATAGATAACTGTTCCCGCTCTCGCAAGAAGGTGGCGTGCCAGATCTTGGGATAGTCTCTTCAGATGATCGGCATGTAGGTGGCAATCTGAATAATTACCGGCAGGGTTATCAGAGATGGAAATACCTATTCTGCAACAACCCAAAGCCCCATCTTCAGCCTTGCTCCACAAGGGCGTAAACGCATCCACTTCAAAATGAGAAAGCCAGTCTGCTTCCTCGGAGTAGAGGGACGGTTCAGGGTAACAAATTTTTTGTTTCCCACTGTTTTTCAGGTCGATCACCTGACGGATTTCGGGTGGCCGTGAAATGATGGCACAGTCATTATCGATCCAATTCTGGCTTTGATAGTATTCGAGTGATTTTTGCGCATGCAGGTGGCGTATCGTTTCAAGAATGGTAGCAATTAATATACGTAATATATCAGGCTCGCTAATCGGAGTATCCGGCGAAACATGCACACAGGGGACATTAGATCCTGCGGGGAAAACTCTGTCTTCAAAATCTTGAAGACAATCAACCGCGATGATTGGCCGCTGATGTTGTTTAGCGCAAAGGATTTCTCTCTGACACCAATATCTTGAGGAATAGGCGTCACTTCCTATCGCTACCAATGTGGATTCTTTTATGTGCTTAATAATTTCTTCATCAAATTTGAAGCCCGGCGATATTTCGGTCGCATCAAAAAATCGCGACATATTGGTACTATCGATGAATTTATAGATTGATTCAGCGTGGAGGCGGCCAGTATCTCCAGCTTTTGCATGGCTTAAAAAATCTTAATTGATGAACACTTGCCATGATCATTTTACTAATTTCGACAAAACCGTGTCTGTATATTTCATGAGCCATGGCCAGTATAGCCCGCTGCTCTTTTAAATCTCCCTGCCATTCGTAAAACCTCAGGAAATTTAGATTTTTGAGACTGCCTTCACCGCCATGATCCAATCCATTTCTATCAATGGCTATTGGAACCGCCAGAAAGGTGTCCGATAGTGACAGTTGATCAATGTATGATTTCCATGAGTCCCGCCCTAATGTATTTACGCTTGCGAACACGAATACAATATCTTTTGCAGCCTGCTGTGCAGGTGAGTGTGACGGAAACTGATTCGGGCTTTCTGAGCTATAGAAAAATAGCGGTATGTTTAAGCCACGAGAAAACGGCCGGTCTACATCACGCGCAAAGCTGGACCTGACAGCATCAAGGATCGTAGCTACAGGCTCATCATCTGCCGGGTTCCAAATAAAATGTATGGCTAAGGGTGGTTTGTATTCTGTTGTCATCAATGTGTCACCCCGCAAATTTTACACACGCCATTGTACTTCATCATATCCTGAGAGTTCTGGATCCGATGCGCCCGGGAAGTTCGGGCCTGATATGCATCTTCAATCCAAATAGACAGTTCCTCTTTTGAATACGGATAAGACCTGTACCGCGCATAACAATTAGACTCGCCTTTGGCCCAGTTCGCTTTAATACGTGGGGGCAGATGCGCTGAGTTTCCTTGGCTTGGCAGAAGGATGCCAATCAATCCATTGGGGGTGTATTGTCCCTGACGCAAAGAACTCTTAATCTCCCAGTCAACGTATCGTCGACTATGTGTGCAGCTTCCTATCAAAACAATCGTTACGGTACTGTCACCAAGGTATTCTTCCCTTATGCGCTGCATGACATAGTCGGTGTTTGTGCTGTTGATAAATTCATCATTATCGTTGACACCCAACACCTTGGGGATGAAAACGGATGAGTAATCCTTTATAAAAGCATCAACCTCGTTCCGGTCCCCTTTATAATGTGAAATAAAAACCTTCCTTCTATTTGTACTTGATATCATTGTTAATCCCTCCAATGTGTTTGAGCTTCGGTTCTATTATTTGAAAAACTGTCCCGACGGTTTGTCGGCAGACATGTTTTACGTCGCTGAAATGCATCATGAATCCATTGGCACAAATCATCTGGAGAGGTCGGCCAGGCATATATTTTGGCGAATCCGCATTCAATGTTGTCATTCAACCGTGGAGAAATTGTATATGGATTATAGACGCTGCCATTTTCCGTATACTTCAAAACTGACGAATTCATCCCGTATGGTAGCTGTGCCGAATAGGTCGGCAGCAGTAAACCCAATAATCCAGTTCTTGAATTATTCTTCGTGTTACGAATACTCGAAGCTATTTCCCAGTCCACATGCTTTCTGCGCCATGTTCCCTGTCCGACAAGCACAAGTGTAACGGTGGCATCAGAAATGAAATCATCACGAATCAACTGGCGGATAAAATCTGTGGGAAAATATGGGTTAATATCGCCATCCCCGACTTACCTTGAAACAAACCCGTCGAACTGCTCACCCCATTGAGTCTCAAGATGCTTTTTGTAGTAATCATCTGCATGATGAAAACTGATAAACGTCTTGTGTTTGGGGGTTACATTGGTGTTGTAAAAATTGTAAAAGCTCATCAATAACTCCTCTGACCCAGTGATTTCATTACAGTAGATTCAAAGTTCCGGGCATTATTAACCGAGGCCGATCTTTGAGAGAAGTTCTCAAGCCCAATGCTTTTTTCCAGCAGCAGAGACTGTCTTTTGTACTCTCTTGCAAAAACATCTATATCGCCATCAGAGCGCAGCCGAGGCCACTCAAGAAGGTATTCCGGCAATGTCTCTTGCAAGCTATAAGAGGAACGATCCGGCAGAGGTGTAAAGCTTGATATAACCCGGGGCATTTCTCGTGCAGTGCCTATTTCAAAAGGCACCCACCATGATCCCTTTGTGTTTTCTGTGACAACAGCAAGCAATGTGTCGCATTTGCGCAGTCTGTCGACCAGTAATGGAGTGAGGCTTGATTTACCACGGTTATTTCCAAGCTCCTTATCCATATCATCGATATAACAGGTGATATCGTGGATACGGTTAAGCCGCCGAAACACCTTTTTGGCTAATTCATCATCTCTGGTTGTATGCGATATAAATATTGGCATTGAATCACTCCTTACTTTTTATCCTTGGGAGGACACGGGTCGTTTCCGTAGCTGTTGCCAGCACGGATCTTTCCGTCCACGCCATGAATTTTGGTGTCCGACTTCTGGTTTCTGGCGATGTTCTCTGCCTTATCAATGGCCTGCGCCTGTGTGCGGGTAGCTTTGGTCGCCTTGCTGTTACCTTCGCCTTTTTAACCGCCCAGCCATCGGGATGTTTTACAACGTGCTGATTTTTACCTTTTGCCATGATTACGCCTCCATGTATTGGTTAACGATTTCCGGTTTTACCCGCCATTCGCCTGTGAGCATCTTCTGCATCAGGCCGCGTTTCTGGGTTTTGTATTTATCTGCGAGCTGTTTCAGCAGATCGATTTCTTGTTGTGATGCTGTCAGTGCTTCGGCAATGGCTTTTTGCTCTTCAAAAGGAGGAAGCGGAAGCTCAACCATGTTGTAAGCTGTCATAGTCAGGCCGAAACGAGTGGCCCCATTTGCCTGTCGTGAAAACTCATATCGGATTCTTGGTGTATGTAATGCGAAGTTAAAATAAGGGCCAAACAGGTTGTTCTTTGGCCGCAATATAGCCAAATGATATCCACACAGCAGATTTTCAGGAGCATCTAAAACACAGGCGGAGTTTGCGATATCGTCTGGAGTTTCAGAGTCTTTTGTAAGTAATACATCATGAACTCTCAATTGGTACTTTTCAATCTCTCCGTCAGTGGCAGAAGCAGGCATGAAACAAAGTTCTTGGGTGATGTAGTAATTTTTATATACATCCATATAATTGCACAGATGCACGGGTGTTTCATCTGGTGATGTTTTCTTATCGACGTTGCTTGTAATGACCTTACAAACTTCTCCCAGTTTCACTTTTTTCCATTCCGTGTTTTTCTGTGTATTCTGTGGTTCTGAAATTAACTCCCGCAACAGCCACTTAAAACGCTTTTCCTCCACCAGAATCAGCCGTTCGGTTTTCTCGATAGCCTCATCCCAAGTGGACAGCAGATCAGCAATGGCTTTTTGTTCGGGGAGTGGAGTTTTGGGAACTCTCAAGTTTAAGACGTCAGTCCTTGAAATCCCTGGAATTGGCCCTGCTGCACTTGAATTAAACTTCTTCTCGTTTAGTTCTAATAAATACTGCGCAAAGAAGGGATTGATACCTTTGCACCTTATAGCCATCAATTGTCTTGAAATACAGTATGTTGCATCTGAAATTGCGATACTCCCTGTTCCGGAACCTTTTACGGTTATTAGGATATCGCCTTTATCGCAACAAACCTTTGGAAACTCGGTGTATTTAGTAGCAACAGGCTTTTTGCCAATAAAGTCAGCAGGGCCAGTTAAATAGGGAACTCCATTCTCCAGAGTGTTAGTGTTTGCCGCTTCAATATGCTGACCAGAAAGAAGCTCTATTTTCGTTCCAAGTCTACTCATCGCTGAATCTCCTTGAGCCGTTTATCAGTTTTCAATTTCCATTTTTCACTGATCATTGATTTATCCGTGTTCATTTGTGGCTACCTCCCAGTTGTTTTATTGCTGAGCTGCCAAGAATGCTGGTTATCTGTTCTATGGCCATTTTGTTGAGAATGACAAGTCGCTGTTTCTGTGGAATTTCCTGTTTAATCAACTCTGCATTCATGCTTTCAAGATTGGAGAGGACTATCAACTGTTGAATGCTTGCTTCATCACGCATATTTCCTTTGACTCCGGGATTCTGTTCTTTCCACTCTTTAGCTGTTTTGCCAAAAAGAGCCACATTAAGAACATCTGCCTCATTGGCATAGGTGTAAATTTGCTGCTTCTTTGAAACAAGATGCGGGATAAGGTTATCTCTGATTGCATCTGTGTGAATTTTATAGTTAATCTTGGATATGACTCGATTTACATTCCACTCGAGGGAAATTCGACTGTTCTCATCTGACTTTAGCCGTTGATAATCCTTTATAATGTAGAGCTTGAACTCTGCCGATACCCAGGATGCAAACTCAAAGGCGATATCTTTGTGTGCAAAAGTTCCTCCGGATCTACCTGCTTTTGAAATGATTCCAATAGCATTTGTCGCTGAAATCCACTTCTTCGGTGAAAGAGTGAAGGCGTTTGCCCCTGCTTCATGTATAAAGGAGTCGAATTCGACCCCTTTAAAATTTGGATTATTCAATTTCTCCCACAAACCGAGAAATTCTATGGTACTACTATTACGCATCCAGTTTTTGACAACATCCTTGGGTTCATCCGGATTTTTATAACGGGCAATATCTGTTAAAGAGATAAAATCATTTTCATCTCCTTTCGATAAAACAGTAATCTCTGTGCCATTGGCATTTATTTTAGCTTTCATCGCTTAATCTCCCCCAGCTTCTCGGCCATAACGCCTGCTGCGAATGATGAGTGATAAATTATGAATGATGAATTATCTAGCATTTGAATTCCTTGTTTGTGAGGTTTTGACGATAGCAGTGAGGATACGGATGATTTCGTCTGCTTCGTTGATGACTTCTGAGAGCTGAGCTTCTGAGACGATTTCAGACTCTTTGAGAAGACGCAGCCAATAGTGAGTTTCTCGTGCTTCCTTGCGTGCAATAGACATCTTCGCAATGAAGTCCGCTTTGCTTTGTCCTGCTTGTGCCTCCTCAATATTCGCTCCTATCGAGGTTCCTGAGCGCAACAACTGATTGGCCAATGTTTTTGAAACCCGATCCTTATTTTCAAGAAACTGGCAAAGCTTAACAACTCGCACGGAAAATGAAAAACTTCTATCTGTAATCTTTAACTCAGCACTCACTTGCGGCTTTGCCGAGCTCTGAGTGCTTAATGCTGAGTGTTGATTTGTTTTTAATTCATCATTCATCACTCATACCTCAGCATTCCTGTCGATCTGCTTCAGCTTGATCGACATTTGTTCCCGCACTGCTGCCAGCTCTTTTTCCAAGTCGTCAATTTCCACCTGCACCGCATCTATGTCGATCTCCTCTTCCTCCTCAAAAGTGTCCACATAGCGGGGAATGTTGAGGTTGAAGTCGTTTTCCTTGATCTCGGCGAACTCGGCCACATGGGCGTATTTTTCTTCTTCAGCCCGGGCGGCGTAGGTTGCCATGATCTTGTCGATGTGCGCTTCCGAGAGGGTGTTCATGTTTTTCCCGGAGACATACTCCCGGCTGGCATCGACAAAGAAGACGTTTTTGCAATCTTCACGAACGCCGCCTTTTTCACGGGAGCGGTCAAAGACCAGAATCGCCACCGGAATGTTGGTGGTCGGGAACAGGTTGCCCGGCAGGCCGATCACGGCATCCAGCAAATTTTCCTCGATCATTTTCTGGCGGATACGGCCTTCGGCTGCGCCCCGGAACAACACGCCATGGGGCACCACCACGGCAACCCGGCCCTGCTTCTCAAGAGCCGTCTCTATCATGTGACTGATAAAAGCCCAGTCGCCTTTGCTCTTGGGCGGTACCCCGCGCCAGAATCGGTTGTACTGGTCGCTCTCGGCGCTTTCGGCACCCCATTTATCCAACGAGAACGGCGGATTAGCCACAACGCAGTTGAATTTCATCAGCCGGTCATTTTCCACCAGCAGCGGGCTGTTCAGGGTATCGCACCATTCCACACGGGCGCTGTCAAAGCTGTGCAGAAACATATTCATCCTGCAGAGCGCCCATGTGCTGCCGTTGGATTCCTGCCCGAAGAGAGCAAAGTTGCGAGCGGCTTGTTTGTCATCGCCGGCTTGCTTTGCGACTTCTTCAGCAGCCTTGATCAACAAGCCACCTGCACCACAAGTCGGGTCACAAATACGATCGCCCGGTTTTGGGTTAACTAATTTAGCAACCAACTTCGTAACTGGGATTGGACTGAAGAATTCTCCAGCTTTCTTTCCGGAATCGGAAGCAAAGCGTTCAATCAGGTAGATATAGGTATTACCGATCACATCCTCGGACACGAGGCTGGGCTTCATGCTGAGCTGTGGCTTGTTGAAGTCTTCCAGCAACGTTTTGAGTCGTTTATTCCGATCCTTCGTCCACCCGAGATTGGCCTCGCTGTTAAAGTCGATATTGCGGAAGACCCCTTCAAGCTTGGCCTTGTTGCTCTCTTCAATATAGTCGAGCACGATATTGATCAGCTCACCGATGTTGGCGGCGGACCTGCGCTCATAAAGGCTGTAATAGGTGGCGGGAAAATCATCCAGAACCGTTTCTTCACCGGTTTCGTAATTCTTTTCGGTAAGTTTCACCACCGGGAGAACAAAACGTTCACGCTCGAGCTTGCGGCGGATACGAACATCATCATCGCCATACTGCTTCTGATATTCTTCGTAGTGGTCTTGCCATACATCCGAGATGTATTTCAAAAACAGCATCACGAGGATGTAGTCTTTGTACTGCGCCGGATCAACAACGCCCCGGAAGGTGTCGCACGCCGCCCATGCCGCGTTGTTGATGTCTTTCTGATCAATCTTGCTGCTCATGACTTATTCTCCTTTTACAAACTGCATTAGTACTGTTGAAATGTATTGTTTCCGCTTGTCGGCCAGCGTGTGAAGCAGGGTTTGTTCACGAGCAGACAACGTGGCCAGATCTACGATATTTTTCTGTTTTTCCAGATTTGGCAGCGCCACCTCCAGATCTTCAATCGCCTGCTTGCTGATCATTTTCTGAACCGTCCCTTTGGCCCGGCTGGTCAGAAAAATCTGCGCATCCCGCTGGCTGATATACCAGTTCAGATACTCGGGCAAAACCTTGTCTGGTTTGGTCACCCTTATCCTTAATAAAGGTGCAGCGACAACAGCCTTGCCCGGATCTTCAAGAAGAACCGCTGCCGTGGTCACATGCCCGCGAGACCTGAATACCAGATCACCTCTTTGCGCAAGGTGGTGATCTTTCATAGCCTCCATATTGATCCTGACCAAACCATCACAGCCCACCGTGTTGTCATCCAGAAGATCCTTCATCTGAATAACTGCAACTCCGCCACCTTCAGAGGCTTCGAGGCGAGACCTGAACGAGTATCCCATCTGCACGGTTGCCAGTTTTTTTATTTTCATCTTCATTCAATCACCTTACAATATGCTGTAATGTTATTTCTGTATAATATACGAATATGCGAGCTTGTTTGTTAACCCTTTTTGCATAAATACCATTTCTGCACTTTCACCTCCATTCGCCAGAGGCAATCCGCTCGGCATTATGGCCGAGCTTGTAATTGTACAGCCAAACGGGCCGGATCAAGTCGTTGGTCTCCACCGCCACCAGAACCCGCTTATAAACACAGCGGCCATTCGGGTCGAATGCCTCCAGCCGGTCGATGGGCGGCAGATCGAAACCGGGATTAGCGAAAGTCATCAATTCCCTGTGGACCAGATCCCAGTCATTCGATTGAGGATTGGCGATTTCGGAATGCGGATTGTTTGAGAACAGCTTTAATGCGGATTGCGGAATTTTGGTTTCGTTCTATGTTCGGGTATCGGCCAGCGGATCGGCGGTGCCGGTGGCCAGTACGCTGCTCTCCGGGACTTCCAATGCCGGGAATCCGGCTGGCAGAAGGTAGACCCTGCCCCAAGTGGTGGCGGGTTCGATGCTGATGGCCCGCGTGCAGAACCGGTCAAAGTTCCAGAATCCCTTTTTCAGGGTTCCATAGACAAAAAGCCTTAACAATTGCTGATTGGGGATTTCGGACTGTGGATTATTGATTTCCGATTGGGGATTGTTTTTTCGCATCATATATTACCTCCATGAATACTGAAGATTTCAAAAACAGAACAAAGGCTTTTGCCTTGAGGGTTATTCGACTGACTGAAGCTTTGCCGAAGAATCAGACGGCAAATGTGATTGGAAAGCAGCTGCTCAGGTGCGGAACGTCTGTTGGTGCCAACTACCGCGCTGCCTGCCGTGCTCGCTCCAACCCCGAATTCATTGCCAAAATGGGAATTGTTGAGGAAGAGTGCGACGAAAGTATGTATTGGATGGAACTGATTGTTGAAGCAGGGCTGATGGAAGGGAAACTGCTGATCGATTTGAAGAATGAAGCAAATGAGATTCTCTCCATGGTCGTGGCTTCTATCAAAACGGCACGTTCCCGTAAGTAATCCGCCTTCCGCAATCATAAATCCGCCTTCAGTTGTTCCTGACAGACAAATCTGAAGGGATGTCTCATCTGTGACAGCCTCCTTGGCCTGGGCTTCAAGGGTTTCGAAGTCCAGATCAAGAGCGGTATCAGTCTCCAGCAGAAACGCCAGTCGGTCACGGTCGGTGGCAAAAAGATTCATTCGTATCTCCGGTCATGTCGCGACAAACCGGTTCATTCCGGTGGGGCGCTCGTTCCGTCCGCGGATCGCAGCCCGCGGGACGGGCGAAGAGCCCTGTCGTTGTGATATCTGCCGGAGCCCGTCTGAAAGTGTCGGAGGGGGCCGCTTCGGGCGGCTAAAAATAATTGAATCGGGGCTTGACAAAGCCACCCTGACAAAGCCACCCTGCTTATTTAAGTTACTCGACGTTACTCGACGTTACTCGACGTACCATTGGATGTGTTTGAAAGAGAGATTGATGGAAACCAAGTGGCTGATAGTCATTGAAGCGGCGCAATACCTGAAGATGGGTAGATCGACCGTCTATAAGCTGGCCCAAGAAGGCAAACTGCCCACCCACAAGGTCGGGCGGCAATGACGGTTCGATGCGAAGGAACCCGATAAGTGGCTCAAGTCCGGCAAGCTGGCCTCCCTTGAGGAGCGTAGATAATGACTTCGTGTACTAACACGAGCCAGGCTCGTATTTCTGTGAGAGATGGCGAATCTCTGGCGTCCATGGTGGATAAGCTGGCGAGTCGGTCCCGCCCGCCCAAACTGCTTGACCAGATGCGCGAAGCCTTACGTTCCCGCCACTACAGCCGCCGCACGGAACAGACCTATTGCCAATGGGTCAAGCGCTACATCCATTTCCACCATGTCCGCCATCCCGCCGAGATGGCCGAACCGGAAATCAACGCCTTTCTGACGCACTTGGCGGTGAAGGAGAAGGTTGCCGCCTCGACACAGAACCAGGCGCTGTCGGCGCTGCTGTTTCTCTATCGCCATGTGCTCGGACGCGAAGTCGGCGACTTGGGCGAAGTCATCCGCGCCCGCAAGCCCAAGCGTCTGCCCGTCGTCATGACCCGCGAGGAAGTGAAAGGCGTTCTGGCGAACCTTTCCGGCGACAAATGGCTCATGGCTTCGGTGATGTATGGCGATGGCCTGCGCCTGATGGAATGCCTGCGCCTCCGCGTCCAGAATCTCGACTTCTCCCGCAACGAAATCCTCGTCCGCGACGGCAAGGGCGCAAAAGACCGGATCACCATGCTGCCCGAATCGCTCAAGGCGCCGCTGCAAGAACACCTCAAGCACGTCAGGGCGATCCACGAGCGCGACCTGGCCGACGGCTGGGGTCGTGTGCTGTTGCCCAATGCGCTCGACCGCAAATACCCGAACGCCCCGAAGGAATGGCGCTGGCAGTGGGTCTTCCCCCAGGAAAACCGTTGGAAAAACTCACAGACCGGCGATGAGGGACGGCATCACGTTCACGAGTCGATCATCCAGAAGGCTGTCAACGGCGCGGTGAGAAAGGCAGGGCTGGCCAAACGGCCACCTGCCATGCTTTCCGTCATTCCTTCGCCACACAACTCCTTGAAAGCGGCTACGACATTCGGACCGTCCAGGAACTTCTCGGTCACAAGGACGTGAAGACCACCATGATTTACACCCATGTCCTGAACCGGGGCGGCAAGGGCGTCAAGAGTCCGGTGGACGATTTGTAATGGAGAAACCAAGTTGTCTTATATAGAAACCATATATCCCCCCGCGTTCATTGCAGAAAATGGCTTAACCTTCTGCAAATACTGGCGTTACGACAGAATAGCAGGCAGTGTCTTATGCCGCGATTTCGCGGCCCAAAGGTGTTATGAAGAAACCATATAACGTTGTTATATTCATTTAATAACCAATCAGGAATCGGAGGTAGCAAAAATGGCTCTCAAAAAAGGATTTCTTATATTTTCATTCTTTGCCATTAGCATTATTGGGGCTCTTTATGGAATTTTCCCAAGTTGGTTTTTCGAGAGGTTTTTAATAGCCACCCCTCAACCGCCAAGCGTCGACCAATCTCATATCCTAAGAGCACTCATGATGCTCTACATAGCACTTGGGCTATTTTGGTTTTGGTGTGCATTTTCTGAGAAATACCGCGATGCAGGAATTCTGGTGGTTTGTATATTTTCCGGTGGTCTTGCGTCAGGGAGAATCTTGAGCGTAATTGTTGATGGGATACCATCACCTCTCTTGAGCCTTTATATCGCTTTGGAATTGGTTTTAATTCCAGTTTGTATTTGGATTCTAAGACGCAAGACCTAAATGAAAATAAAGAATATAATCGGGTAGTCGGGGGTTTTTCTCCCCCAGCCCCCACACCACCCGGCAAGCGGGTCCGCACCGGGCGGTTCACAAAACTTATCGGGCCGTAGCCGGATAGTGAATGCTCACCCATAGTTCTTTAATAGATAGTAGTCCCTGCTCCTTCAACCACTGATTCGTCATACCGGATTGTGTAGCTAAAGTCCGAGCAAGCCGCCACGGGCCTTTCCGACTTAAGCCAACTGATATAGCAGCATCTAACGATGTGCCAAGCTTACAAAGCTCCCGCACTTTCGTACGACAAAAACGCCAGCGTTTCCAGTAACACATGCGAATGCGTCTTCTTAGCCAGTGATCCAATTCCGGGATAGGTTGGTAATATTCCGACACCCCAAAATGTCACAATGACCGCAACGAATCACTCCCTGCAGCGGTGAGATCATTTTGCTCCGGGCTTTGGTTTGCTTGGCCCTGGTATTCTCAGAGAGAATCGACTGGACCTTGTCCCACAGTTCCTTGTCGACGATGGCCTGGTGCTCTCCGGGATAGCTATTCCCTTTGTGGACTACTTCGCCGTTGTATATGCGGTTACCCAGCAAGCGGTAGATATGGCCGGTATTCCATTCGGCCCCTTTCCGTTCTTTTCCTTATCTTCGTGGTCCATGATTTGGTTTTGTATCCCTGTTCATTGAGCTCTTGGGCCAGCTTTCTGGCCGATGCCAGTTGTGTGAATCGTCGGAAGATGTGCAGAACCAGGGGCGCTTCGTCCGGGTTGGTCAGCAGTTTCTTGTTTTCCCGGTCCACGTCGTATCCGAGTATGGCCGGGCCGCCGCAGTATTTGCCCCGTCGCTTCGCCGCCGCCACCTTGTCCCTGATACGTTCGGCGATGACCTCACGCTCGTATTGCGCAAAGGTAATCAGGATGCCGAGAAACATCCGGCCGGTCGGATCGGTGGTGTTGAAATGTTGGGTTACCGATACGAAGCTGACACCCTTCTCGTTGAACAGCTCTATCATTTTCATGAAGTCGAGCAGCGAACGTGAAAGGCGGTCGATTTTGTAAACCACAATCACATCCACTTTTCCGTCGTCCACATCCACTAAGGAGGCGTTTCAGCGCCGGTCGGTCCATATTGCCGCCGGAGAATCCACCATCGTCGTAGCGGTCAGCCAACCCTGCATTCGTTGGCTTTCGATATATGATTCTGAAGCTTCCCGCTGGGCGTCCAGTGAGTTGAATTCCTGCTCAAGGCCTTCCTCATGACTTTTGCGGGTGTAGATGGCGCAGCACAGCGGCTTCTTCCGAGTGGATGTTGTATTGACGTTATCAAGCATTCTTGCCACCTCTGTTCTTTTTGCCGTAGCTTTTTTTCAGGCCGAAAAAGTCCTTTCCGTTCCAGCGTGTGCCGGTGATTTCTCGAGCCACCGCGCTGAGTGATCGAAAGATCCGACCGTCGTATTCAAAGCCCTTTTCCCGGGCGGTGACCTCATATCGACGGTCATTCCAGACCCGCACGAACCGTGTTCCCGGCAGAATGTTTTCATTGGATTTGCGCTCCTCGGACACCTTGCCTTCGACCGTGGCCACCGGATCATCTTGGGCGATTTGCCGCAGACGTGCTTTGGCGGTTTCCGACAGGCCACCGTAAAAGAGCTCCTGGATGCGATAGGCCAGGCGCTTGATGAGGAACTGCTTCTTGTAGCGGGGTGGGTCGCTGCCATAGAGGTCGGGCCACTTCTCGCGAAGTTGCTCCAATGTCAGAGTCTGGAGTGTTGCCAGTTGCCGTAGAACGGAATTTCGGGACCGCTCACTATTTTTCCCGTTGCGGGCTGTTTCTTGTAACTCATTCATATACAACTCCTTATCCAAAGTTTCGGACGCGTTTGTCATGAATGAACGCTCGATTCCCGCAACTAATCAAGTTCTTCTTCGGTTGTTCCGGAAGATTCTTCGATGTCCTCCAAGTTATTACTGAAAACTGCCTTACGGACTTTTGAGCGCAGTACGGCCACCGCCAGAATGGAGGCGATGACATCCAGCCTGTTGCCAGGAGAAAGTCTCTTCGGATCGGGCGGTACGTCTGCTTCAAAAGGAATGGAGCGGATCGTTTCAATGGCAAAATCGGCATCCAACATCGGTTCCTCCGGCGAATGTGACCGGGTTGTCGGTGTGGATGCCGGGATACCGTCATGCGGTTGGGATGCGTGGTTGCCGGCACCCACAACCGCCTGAGCTCTGCTCCCGGTCAGCTGTCTGGTTTCTAACTGCCCGTCCGGGCGCGACGCCCGGTTCTGTCGGTGGTTACATACCGAGAGCAATGCCCGACTGTCGGAAATCCGGTTTTATAAGACTTCTTGACCTGATAGGTATCAGGTTGTATATTAGTCTTTTATGCGGCCCAGTGGGCCTTTTCCTCTTTCTGAAAAATGGAATGAGCCATGGGCAGAAGTAAGACAGAGAAAATTACACCGTTGCAGCGGGAAACCCTTGAAGAGATATGCCGCTATATCGACGCAAAGGGATATCCGCCAACGGTGAAGGAACTGAGCGTGATCTTTGGCATCAGCCACTCAAGCGTGCATGAACGCATCAACCAGCTGGTTCGAAAGGGATACTTAAAGCGTGAAGGCCGTAAGGCGCGCGGATTGACCGTGGTCAAGCGGCCAAAGGATATGGCGGCCGATCTGGTGGCGGTGGCCGTGGTCAGGACAGTCGCAGCGGGTGAACCCGTCCTCGCTGAGGGGAACATTGTCGGCGAAGTGCTGATTGACGCCGTCACTGTCAAGTCCGGAGAGTTTTTCGCGCTCCGCGCTTCCGGTGACAGCATGACGGGAGCAGGGATAAACGACGGCGACTTGATCATCGTGAGACGTCAGCAGTTGGCGGAAAACGGGAACATCGTCGTGGCTGTGTTGAATGGAGAAACCACCGTGAAACGGTTGAGGCTTGAGGATAAACGAATCGAACTCGTCCCGGAGAGTCCCGGTCTGGCACCGGTTGAAGTCAGGCCGGAGGATGATTTGCGGATACTGGGTAAAGTTGTGGGCCGGAAACATAAATGAGAGCGCCCTATGAAGGAAGACTGACAAACTTAAGGTAGGAGACGACAATGGCAACTTTCAATCTGCGCCGCTTTTCGAAGCCGGGAATGCTCCGGAGAATTGATCCGGAGCACCTGATCGCATTTCTTGAACCTCATGCGGACTATTTTTCCGGTCGCGGTGTGGAGTTGGAGTTGCCATCGCCCGATAACGGAGACGAGCTGGACTACAATGCGCTGAGCCAGGCTTTGCTCAACCCGAATGCAAACCACGCCGGATGATTTGGCCGAAGCTCTGTATTACGTGAACGAGATGTCCACGCAGGAAGGATTCGACTCCCTCCAGGACGCCATTGCTGATACCGACTTGGATGTGGTAATCGGTGAGAACGCCGCCCACGCAGATCTGGCTATTCAGGTATGGATGCAAGACCGCGATCTCGTTGAACGGATTCACGCCGAACAGTTCCTATTCCGTCCCCGTTCATTCGAGTATTTCAAAACCGACAACGGTTCTGTTCCGGATTTTGAAGAGCCTCCGACTGAAACGATTCGGGCTCTGGAGGCCGATCTTGACGAGTGGTTCGCCAAGAAACGCAGGGAGAAACACTCGAAGGTCTATGTGTTTCCAAAAGACGATTACACCTGGTTTTTGGTTCGTCACGGTAAACCCTATGCCCGCGAATCCGTTATCGAGGCAGGAGAGTCCGCCAGCCAGTATTTCCGTCCGGAAAAATTCGATGTCATCGTGTACAACCCGGCCCTTGGGGAAATCCGGATGAACGCCGAAACCAAGGGCGAGAAGGAACTCTACCGCACCAAGTTCGGTCAGCATTTTTTCGGCGGTAGTGATTTTTTCAACGGCAAAAGTAAATTCACACTCGATCCGCTTCGGGAGGTCGGCGAAGACTCCCTGCTGTGTGATGATATCGACGGTATGGACTGGGTGCGTCTCAAGGAGCACCAGATATTCCGAGGTGGTTCGCAAAAGGAAGTGGAGATCTGAAAGGCCGAGGATATTTTCGCCTCCTTACGCGAACGTGAACGGTCGATCCCTCAAGGATGGCCTATCACCTCAGCGGCTTTCGGATCGGGACTTCTCTCTTGTGAATGACATCGCTGTCGTTAAGGTTAACGGCCTTAAAACCATAAATTTTTACTCGTTCGCCACCAGATATTGCAGTCATCACATACCAGAAGACTATCCAATATATGATAGCTTTGTGGAAAAAATGCTCATGCACTTCAAGAGGAAGGATAAGTTTTTCAAGTTCAAGAAGGACGACCTCAAGCATTACCCAACTTATCGTGAGATCTTAATGCAGTTCAGCAATTTTTACGGGCTTGGAGCTTTTACCCTGAAGCAGGTCGACAAATATCTATGGCAGGCGGGCAAGGATTATTTTCCCAAACAATACTGAACTGGATGCCGGGAAATCCACATTAATCCTGCTTCTCAAATCCTGCGAGGGACTTTTGGTTCTAAAATTCGGGTGCTTTTTCACACCACAGGCCGTGTTCCCATAACACCCAAAACAGGCCGGTCGGCTCAAGCCCTTTAAATAACAGGGATTGTCCCACCGGACGAGCTTCTGACCTCGTCCTGAGAAAACAGAGAATCCGGGGTCGAACAGAGAATGAAAGGCTGGAGAATGGTGGAAATGAGGCGGGTGGAGAGGGGTCTGTCGTCGATGTGAAAAACGCCCAAACCCTTTGAAAACAAGGGAAAATAGAAAACCCGTCGCCCCCGAGTGTGATCCCGGAGAGACGGGTCGTCTTTTTTCAAATGGTGGAGGTGGCGGAGCCTTACCCCAATTCGTTCTCCAAACCAAATCATACCCATAAATCCTTTTTATTCAACACTTTACCAAGCATCAAACCCCTTCAGACTGTCGGACGCCGAGAGAAATTAAATTCTCTGTATTTTCCCGAAACAGAGAACGGACGTGGGTTCGATTCCCGATTGAATACCCGGTGGTGTGTTTTGCAAACCATGTCTGATTGCCTTCCCATACATCATTCTCAGATCTTTTTGGCTATGTAAACGCCATAGCTGTAGTGGTCCCGGTGCTTTTCGTAGAGGGCAATTTCAGCCTTTTCACATTCGACAATTTCCCTTGCCTGATCGCTTCCGCTGTTACGCTCAAGGAAGGCATCAAAACCGTTCTGCATGGGCCGGTAGTAATTATCGATCCAGCAGCTCGTCGGTAGATAAAAGTAACCTTCAGGAATGAAGCCATGCAGCTCGAGGACTCCAATCTTCGCCGAGGCAACATCGATCTCGAAATATTCGGCATCCCAGTGGGATTGAAGTTCGGGTGGTCGTTCAGCGGTCAACCATGTGATTTCCGAAACGATGAGTTTGCCTCCCGGTTTCAGGAAGCTTCTCCAAACTGACACTCCGGCTTCGAACCCCATGTTATAGATCGCACCTTCCGACCAGATGACATCGAACTCCTCATCGGCAAAAGGCAGCGCATCCATGGAGCAACTCAAAGTCGTGATTTTGTCTGCCACACCGTGTTCCTTGGCCCTGGATTGAAGCTCCTCAAGAAATTCCGGCAGGAAGTCCACGGCGGTAATTTCGGCATCCAGTTCTTTGGCAAGCTGGATGGTCGAAGCGCCGGTGCCACAACCGATATCCGCAATCTTCAAAGGGCGTGATTTATCGAGCCCTGCCAGCATCAAAGCCTGTTTTGTCTCAGCTTCGCCTCCCGGACCTTGTCTGAAATTTGATCTATGCAGATCAATCAAAAGCTGCATTTGTAAATCGTCCATACTTCCTCCTCAATCAATATCCCTAATCAGCTTCTCTGCCAGCTCCAACACATCCACCGGCCAGAAGCATTCCGGGCGTGGGTGGCGTACTCGCGGATGTCCGGCCTCTGGGCGGCAGTTCTGCACTCCGTCGAGCCCACTGGGCCGAAATCGCCTCCCGACCGCAGACAGCGCCTAACAGTGCCCCGCAAATGGCCGCGTTGGTATATCGGTGTCACCGCCGCGCATGATGGTGTCGACAACACCGGCTTCGAGGCTTGTCGCATGGAGCAGTTGGTACCGGGCATTCTGAAAAGCGATCAATACCCAGCCCTGCTGGTGAACATAGTCCGCTGGCGGTTCATCGGCGGCCTTGTCAATAGTATTCAGCAAAGCGGGTTCAACGGGCATGTCTGCTGCCCACTGCCGGATGTGCTGATATAATTCTTTGCGGTCACAGCCGGATTGAATGGCATGGGCAATCCCCATGGCAAACAGCGCGTTCGCCTGTTGGCAGATCATGTTGGGATGTGTGAGCGCCGCATCCTGCATGGCCCATTCGGCCACCTGATTCAGTTCAAATCCGGCTCCGAAGATTCCGAGCGGGCTGATCCGCATCATAGCTCCATTAGCCTGACTTTCCGGGTTTGGATTACTGCGCAGTCCGGCCGAAATGGTCATACCGCAATCAAACGGATCGGAACTCAGCCAGTATTGATATTCCTTAAGTGCCGCCTCCGGCTCATATGAAGCCGTTTTCACCAGCAGCCGGGCAAGGAGCAGCGCCATCTCGGAATCATCGGTCGGCTGACCGGCAATGGTATTCCATGTGCCGCCATCCGCCAGCTCCCGAACACCATCAGGATATCCGCGCCGGATCTCATCCGGGGACTGAAACTCAACCAGACTTCCCAGCGCATCACCGGCAAGCTGGCCAAGCAGGCATCCTTGGGCTCTGGATCGTTTAGTTTCCAAGTTTGCGTCTTTCCTCTCGTGCTATTTCTGCAATTCCGTCAAGGGCCTCGTCGTCCAGATCGAGATCCACAAGCTCGTTACGGAGTTCATCCCTTAAGTTCTTTGCTGCAGTTTCAGCGAATTCAAGTATGTAAGCCAAGTCAGTGCTTGAGATGTTGAGAGTTGTTTCGATCAGGTTGGCTGACATTTTTTGTACCTTCAGTTCTGTTGTTCCTGTTGCAGAAGGTCCTTCCAACCTTCATAAATCATGACCATTGCCATGGTATCCAATTCGCAATACTTGAACAGAGCCTTCCGGATCTCCTCACGCTCATATTCCGACATTTCTTCAAACTGCATCCGGGCATAAGCGGTCAGGGCTGCACCACCATCTCGCCTCAATCAGTTTGCCCTTTTTCCTGAAGTTCCAGACATCAAGTACGGTTGGACTCTCGAAATCGCCGTCCTTCCAGCCCAGATTCGCTTTCCAGCATTCTTTCTTTTCGCTCAGCAAGCCGGACTCTTCCTCACCATCCTTTGTATAAAACTCGCAGCCGGGGCAGTTGGTTGATACAGGTGACGGTATTTTGGCATCCGATGCATAGTGTTCTGCAAACAGATCAACCCGCTGTGTAAAGCTCAGTGCTTGATCACTGCCACCATGTAGCAGTCTGTTGGTTTCAGCGAGAGCCTCGTCGTAATCCAGTGTTTTGATATCGTGACCACCGGGAAAATAACATTTAGCCAGATCGCCCACCTGAAAGCCGCCATCGGCCAGCGCAAGAAGGAAACTGTCATCAAGGTTCTGGTTGGCATATTCGCTTTTCCCAATGTAGAAGAGCTTGGTCGGGCATTCAGTTGCCAGTTTGAATCTGGATTTTGTCAGGTATCTCCTTTTTGCCGTCAGTATCTCTCCCTGTTATTCACTTTTAACCACCTTTGTACATCCCGGGCCGGACAGCGAGCTGCGGCCACCGGATACTGGTGTGATGTTTATCTGGGTGCTGATTCTTTCTTTCATTGCAGATACGTGGGAGATGATTCCAATCAGCTTGGCGTCCTGCTGCAGGCCGGACAATGTTTCCAGAGCGGTCTCCAGAGCTTCTTCATCCAAGGTGCCGAAGCCTTCATCCAGAAACAGGGAATCCACCCGTACTTTCCGGCTGGCCATTTTCGACAGCCCTAACGCCAGCGTCAGGCTGACGATGAAGCTTTCACCGCCGGACAGGTTCCTGGTCGACCGGATTTCACCTGCCTGATAGTTATCGACGACATTCAATTCCAGTGGCTGCTGTTCATCACGTATCAGCAGATAGCGGTCGGTCATTTTTTCCAGCTGTCGGTTGGCATGGGAAACCATCAACTCAAAGGTTAATCCCTGAGCAAAGTTTCGGTACTTTTTACCGTCAGCAGAACCGATGAGGCCATGCAGCTTTTCCCAGCGATGGCACTCTTTCTTCTGGGCCTCAATGGCGGACTGCTTCTCTTTTATCCGCTCTTTGGCTGCCGTATTCTCATTCAGCTTGTGTTTGAGCCCGGCAATAGCATCGCGCAATTCTTTCAGGGATTCTTCATACACTTTGAACTGCGGTTCCAGTTCCTCAAACGTCTTGTCCGTGAGCTTTTTGGCGATCTCCGTGGCCAGACGCGTCTCCCGGTCTTTCTGTTTGGCTTTGAGCTCCGTTCCCGCGTCATCGAGTTCCTTGGCCCGGGAAGATAAAGATTCCCGCTCTTCATGAGATAGTCTGGCTTCGAGGAAGGATTTCTCATCGGCAAAGCCTGCCGGAGTCAGAGCTGCGGAAAAGTCAGTTTCCGCTTTTTCCAGTTCAGGCGTTCTGTGCTCAATGCGCTTCTTCAGGGCTTCAATATGGGTCTTCGCCGTTGTCAGCTTCTGTTGCAGCTCGGTGTTCAGGTCTCTGGTTTTCTTCTCAGCCTTTTCAGCGTCGGTAATGGCTTTGTTCAGTCGGCTTTCTTCATCATCAGGGTTTTTGTCGCCATACAATTCCTTTCGCTCTTTTGTACCGTCGGCCAGTTCCTTTTTCAGTCGCTCCAGATTTTCCTGCTTTTCAGTGAGAGCCTTGACCTGCGTATCAATCACGGCATCCAGACGCTTCATCTCGCTGCTGATGTCAGCAATCTGTTTCTCGATGTCGGTTTTTAGCTTTGCCTGTTCCTGCCATGCCTTCAGTCTTGATTTGAGGGATTCGAGCAGTGCCTCGACCTCTGACTCAGGAATTTCCGTGATACCCAGTGGCTGGAGTTTCCCGGAAACTGCCAACTTGAGTTCATTAAAGCCGGTTCGAAGTTTCTTGAGGGCATCCTTCAATTCCGTGAGCGTTTTTTCTGCGGCCTTCTTGTTATTGGCGGCTTCGGTTTCCAGCTTCTCGCTATTGTTCAAATTGTTACGGGCAGTGGTTTCTGCCTGTTCCAGTTTTTTGATGGCCGCTTCCTGCTCGTCTGCCGTGTCGATCAGCTTGGTCAGCGATTCTATCTTTTGCTCGATTTCATCGGGGACCGGGACATTCCCCTCGGCAAAGGGATGTTCGGTCGCGCCGCAGAGAGGGCACGGTTTGCCATCTTCCAGCTTGGCCCGGTGGTCTTCAAGCTCCTCTATTTTCCTGATAAAAGCCATTTCACGAAGCAGGGTCTCCTTCTCGGTGCGATATTCCCGAAGCAGTTTGTCTCCCAGCAATGCGCTCAAGGCCTCCTTACCTTGCTGAAGATTTTTACCGGCGGTCTCCAGCTCCTGTTTTTTGAGGGAGCATTGCTTGGTGGCAGTCTCCAGTTTCTTTGTGGCATCTGTCACGACCGTATCGGCTTTTTTGAGATCAGTTTCTTTCTGCGTAATCTCCTGCTGTTTGGCGAGCAGGTTGCCGAATTGTTCTTCAACTCCGGCCAGTCCACTGATCAGCCATTCATCCCGGGCGTTTTCGTTGAGGTACAGCTCTGCAGCCTCCAATGTTTTCTCTGCGGCAGTCCGTTTTTCCTGTTCCTTCAACCGGGCCTGCTTGTCGGTCTCAATCTTTGCGGCTCCCTTGGTGCAGACATCAGCACCTTCCGATACAGTCTTTGTCTGTTCGGCAATTTTTTGATCCAGTGACCGGATTTTCTGGATCAACGGGGCTGCTGTTTTGAGATCCTCTTTGGATTTGAGGGTAATTTGTTCGGCAGCCTTAAGCGCCTCAGCTTGTGTGTTTGCCGATGTTTCCAGTTCTGGAAGTGCGGCTTCATCCGTTTTTAAGGAGGTCTGATCGTCAGCCTGCTGCTTGCGGAGGGATGCGAGCGTTGCGTATGTTCCGTCCAGTGATGCGGCTTTAACGGCCTGTTCAAGTTTGGCCCGTTCCGGCTTGAACGCCTCAGTATCGGCCTTCAGCTTGGCGGCTTCATCTGTAAGACTAAAAATCTCCTTTTTCAGGTTATCAATAGTGGTCAACCATGTGATGGCCTTCCCGGTTTCGGTTGATTTTTCGGCAAGCTCAATCTCCTGTTTCTGCTTGGCCGCAAGATCATCCTGAATTTCCTTTTCCTGTTCCGGCTCCAGAATCACGATGCCGGAGGTTTCGGCGTTCAGGATATTCAGCTTTTCCCGCTCATCACGCTGGCGTTCATGAACCCGGCGTGAGATTTCCGAATAAATCTCGGTACCGGTGATCTGCTCGAGTATCTTGGATTTCTGCTCAACGTCAGCCTTGAGGAAGGTATCGAAGCCACCTTGTGCCAACAGAATGGAGCGGGTGAAACGATCAAAGTCCATCCCGGTTTTTTCTTCAATGACACCGCCAACAAGGCTTTTCTTGGTTTCGACAGGCTTGCCTGTATCAGCGTCTGCAATCTGGTGCTCCTGATCCTGCAGGTTGCCTTCAGCCTTTTTCCGTGCCCGGCGCTGTTCCCAGTGGCAACGGAACCGGCCAGCCTGGGATTCAAAGAGTACCTCGGCGTAGCATTCACCGGTCTGGCGGGACATTATCTCATTCCCGCTCTTGGTGATTTTTCCAAGGCGTGGCGTAGCTCCATACAGGGCCAGACAGATGGCATCAAGAATTGTCGACTTGCCCGCACCGGTCGGACCGGTCAGAGCAAAGATGCCGTTGGATACATATTCGGGATCGGTAAAGTCTATTACCCATTCACCATAGAGGGAGTTGAGGTTCTTAAATCGCAGTTCAAGTATCTTCATGACGACAAAATCACAGGTAGACACTGGTAAACACAGATATTTTTAAACCACGAAAGGGTATTGTTCATGATTTTGCCCCTTTCTTTTTCGTAGATTCAATTTGCTTAACCACTTTGTCAAAGTCACTGATTTGTTTACTTGATTCAGTCAGACGGTTGGTGTGAAATTCGTCATATTCACCTTCCGCCAGTTGTCTGGCCATTTCATGGGAGATTTTACCGGCATGCGTAAGAATATCCCGGTCGTTGAGGGTCATGAAGCTATCCAGCTTTTTAATCCAATCGCTCATGTGCATTGGGACACGGCGCATGGCCTGCCCCTGAGCAAAGATGAGATATTGTTCAACCAGATTATTCAGTGCGGCTAATTCCTCCTCATTCAGGTAATTTTTGGCAATTGTCACATCCTGTTTGCGGACTTTAGCACCACGGTAATTGGTCAAGTCCATGTTCGGTTTGTCGGCATCTGCTCTGGAATGAATGATTTCCGCCGCCGTCTGCCCCGTGATCGCCCAGTGCATTTTATTCTGCACGGTTTTGAAGAACTCAATGCTGATATCCAGCGTTGGATCGTAATCGATGCTGGTGGCGTAAATATCGGTAATTTTCTGATAAAAACGGCGCTCAGAGGTACGGATGTCCTGAATGCGCCGTTCCAGCTCTTCAAAGTAATCAAAAGGCAGATCCGGGTTTTTCAGTCGCTCGTCATCCAGCACAAATCCTTTTTTGATAAACTCGGTCAACTTTTGGGTAGCCCAGATGCGGAAACGTGTGGCAACATGGCTTTTTATCCGATATCCAACAGAAATAATCATGTCCAGATTGTAATAATCCAGCATGCGTTTGACCTGGCGATTTCCCTCGGATCGAACTGTCAAATATTTTTTGACAGTTGCCTCCGGCTGGAGTTCGCCTTCTTCATAAATCGAGTTAATATGGTGGCTTACGTTCTGCTTGGAGCTTTGGAACAGGTCTGCCATCAACTGCTGGGTTAGCCATACCGATTCATCCTCAAACCGCACATCCAGCTTCAGTTTGCCATCTTCTGCCTGATAAACCAGAAACTGCCCTTTAGCCGGTTCCAATCCGTGGTCATCGGGATTTAACGGTGGTTCTTTTTTTGATTTATTCGGCATTTATATCTTCCTCCATCAAATCCTTGATTATTTCGTTATAGGAGTCCGTCAGTTCCTCACGGTCTTCATCGGGCACCTCAAAAGCATCCAGACAGCGGGTGAAAACATCCCCGGCATCCAGATCATCGAGGGTTTCATCTTCTCGGGCCGTACTGATCACCCGGTCCATGACGCGACGGTTTTTGATCCGTCGGATTTCCATGGCAGAGTCGGCCATGGCCTCGTCGAGCATCTCGCGCAGGTTGCCGATGATGTCGTTGCCGGTGTATTCAATCTCAAGCCAAGCAGAGCTTTCTTCCTTTTTGAGTTCCTCCAGCTTGGCATGGATATCATCCAGCGATCCGACAATGCGGACCAGCTCCTGAAAACACGGTACGGGGAGCTCTTGGATATTTGGCATGGTGCTGTTGAATTCAATGAGCACGACCTTCTTTTCCTGAGTCGCTTCGCCGTAGCCCATTGGGATGGGCGAACCACAGTAGCGGATGTGCTCCGCGCTGCCGACCGCCTGAGGAACATGCAGATGCCCGAGGGCGAGGTAATCGATTGACGAGGGGAAAACATCTTCACCGACATGTGCCAGCGATCCCACATAAAGTTCCCGGACACCATCACCGTCAACGGTCTTGCCGCCTGCCGTGAAGAGGTGGCCCATGGCAACGATGGGAATACCTTCATGCCCGGCACTTTTGAATTCGGCTCGTTTCTGTTCGGCAATCGCACAAACATCGGAGTAATGGTTTTTCAGTCCTTCAACGAGCTTGGCGTTTTTATCATCGATGGTTTCTCCCGGCTCGACCGTGCGGATATCCTTATCTCGCAAGTAAGGCACAGCACAGACAACGGCCTCCGGCTTGTCATCTGTATGAAGAATAAAGACCTCATCCTCCAATACATCGGTCATGGAGCCGACCACATACACATTCAGCGCCCGAAGCAGTTCCTTCGGGGCATTCAGAAATGACGGCGAATCATGATTCCCGGCAACAACCACAACATGACGGCAGCAGGATGCCGCAACCCGGCAGAGAAAGCGATAGTAAAGCTCCTGCGCCCGGTTGCTGGGCGTACTGGTATCGAACACATCACCGGCAACAAGCAGAGCATCAACCTTTTCATCTTCAATGGTTTGAACCAGCCAATCCAGAAACGCTGAAAACTCCTCATAGCGTTTCCGTCCGTAAAGGGAGCGGCCTAAATGCCAGTCTGATGTGTGGAGTATTTTCATTGAGCCTCCACTATTATTTGAAGCTCTTCAGCAGGTTCCTCGGTCACGCCGATGCTTTGAAGTAGGGCCGCGTACTGATCGGGGTCCTTTTCCTTAATTTTCGAAACGATCAGCTGCGCAACAGTTTTCATTTCAGGAACTTCTATTGGAGAGGCACCGCGCTCAAAGCCACCACACAAATGAGAGTATTCGTTATTAACGCGATCTGTTAATAATGCCGAAATATCTTCTTCGCCAAAAAATTTCAACAGCTTATCATCTCCGTCGATACCATTTGGGTACTTGTAGTAGAGATATATCTCTAAAAACTTCCTAGCATTGTTTCCGAAGTTATAAAATGAATGGTAATTTGAATCATTAACAGGCTGTTCTATTGAGCATTCGTGTATCTGACGAAACAGATAATTGAACTCGGTTATATAATTTTTCAGGTATCCGGGCATTAAACAGATCTGGCTATTATCGCCTGAACGCTCCACGACAAAAAACTCACGTATTTTTATCCGCTTATCACCTTTACCCTTATAGTCGTTGGGTGTTCTTTTTAGGTACTTCAAAAAATCGAGATTGTGGGTAGATATGAATAGTTGCAAAAAGTTTTTCGGCTTCACGATCGCAGCATTAATAAGGCTGTAGACAAAAAAGATATGGTTTGCATCTAAGCTGGAGACAGGGTCGTCGATCCAGATGATCGGCTGGCTGCCTTTAGTCTCTATGTCTTCAAGCTTGGCCATGAAGTAGCAGAAAGCTATCAGGCTGCATTCGCCCCCGCTGAGGTGGAATGCTTTTTTGTCATTTCGAGTTACCTCAAACCGATATCCAGATGACGCGTCCCCGAGGGTTTCTTCAATGGCTTTGAGTGAGAGAGACTGGTGGCCGAAGAAATTGTTCAAATAATAGTTTACCCGGTCAGCTCCCTTGCTTTCATCTTTTAACTGGGCCTTCAGTTCAGCGATCTTTTCTCGTTTTGCATCAACTTTTTCTTTTATGGTGTTTTTAGCTTCTTCCGCTTTGTCCATAGCCTCATTCAGTGCCTTAATGGCCGTACACTCGTCTCCATACTTAATGTAGTTTATAAATGTATAGACTTCATGGAGGAGTAGAGCCGCACGAGCTTTAGATTGCTCGGCGCTTAGTGAAGCTGTAAACTGGTTGGATTCGTTTCTGAGTTGCTCATACGAATCTCTGACCGCATCTAAATCTTTTTCAACCGAATCAGGTGCATTAAATTCAAGAGGCGTAAAAATGTCATCTCTTCGTTTTTCGATCTGTTCTTTTGTAGAATCCAGACTCTCAATGTAAGACGTTGATAAGGTCGATAACTGTTCTGCCCACAAATCCAAGTTAGCTGCAAAGTTAGAGTAGAAATCCGAGTTTTTGATTTTCAGTAGATTAGGAACTCTGGATCGCTCACGTTCAATCAATCCAAGCAAGGTTTCCAATGCTTGACGAAGTCCTTCAGACTCCTGATTAAAATGCTTGTCCAGTTTTTCCCATAGGTCCGAAGGGAGGTCGTTACCGCAAAATGCACACTTGTCCCTTTTTCCCTTATGATGCTCCCGACCATTTCTCACCCATGTTGCCAGAGCAGCATCGTTTAGCAATTCCTGAATTGGATCAGATGCCTGAATCTTTTTTTCAATTAGCTCTTTAGCCTTTGAAGTGATCTCAGTGTATTGAAGGTTAAATGATGATGATTCCGCAATCTCCGGTTTGGGTTCTTCTCTAAGGAGGTCGTGAAACTTGCCCACCTGCTCATCAGTAAGCGGAGGATAAGTGTCTTTACTGACAGTCGAGATGTCTGTTTCTATTTTAGAAACATTGTAGTTGGCATCACCAAACGTTTTATTGTGCTTAATTCCAGTGCCTGCCTTATTGGCTTTATCACGTAACTTTCCCTTCAATTCTGATGACTTGTCGCCATGGTCTTTTCGGGCTTTTTTGAATTTTTCTTCAGCCCCGAGAAGTTCACCCAGCAGTCCAGACTTGTCCTCTTCGCTGCCAAGTTCGGCTTCATGCTTTTCAATTTCTTCCTCAAGCTTTGTATTGTCTTCACCCAAGATGGCGAATGGATTAATGGTCTGCTCGTCATCAACAATGAAACGCAGGTTGTCCCGGACAAAGTCCTCATTGAAAACCCGAACCACTTGACCATGGCCATTTAATGAGTTTTGCGTGGCAGTGCTGCCGCCATCAAAAGCCAATTGAAACTCAGGTGAACTGTATTTGTCTGAGATCGAACCGGTTTCGAGAGCTCTAAAAATCCGCGAGAGCGTTGTTTTACCGGAGTAGTTCCGGCCATAAAGAATGTTGATTTTTTTAAACTCAGCGATGTTTTTGCCGCCATCCCTGACAGATGGCGCCCATCGGAAGTTCTGAAAAACCGCCATTTTTTTTATCGATTCAATTTTCTTTATCTCACCGCTCATCGCTATTTAGCCCCCTGATATTTTTTGAAGTTTTCAGCCTGCTCGAAGATCTCTTTATAGACCTCGTCGCGGTCGACAGGTGGGTATTCGTGCTTGGCAAGCAGGAGGATCAGCTCGACCTTCAATTCGGCTTTAATGTCGTCACGCCCATTCCAGTCGGTAAATCTGGATTTATCATCAACGACCTTCTTAACCTCCTTGGCAAGGTTCAGGAGCTTGTCTTCCGGGTACTCAAAGTGATATTTGATCGCCAGAGCCATAAGGATGTCATAAAAAGCCTTTTCCTCGAAGTCGATGCCGAAGTCGCCGAAGGATTCCTTTTCCTTTTTGAGCGCATGGAATAAATCGATGATCTCATCGGTGAAGTCCTCCAGTACGTTGCTGACCAGAACATCCTGTTCCTTGCGTTCGTTGTATTTCTCTACAAGGGCTTTGAATTTCTTTGAGAAGTCTGTCCCCTTGATCTTGTTGACCTTCTTGAAGTCATCGATAGCTTTGGCAAGCAGCTGCTGCAGAAGTTTTATCTTAGTGTTCGGCAGTTTGATCTTTTCAATCTTGGCGAGGTATTCATCATCAAAGATGTCGACTTCCTTTCCGTGGTCTTCACCCATTTTCAAGATCTCTTCCACGCCGTCGCTTTGCAGGGCTTCCTTTATCATCTCTCGCACACGAGCGTTCATTTGAGCGGTGTCAGGAGCATTGCCCTTTGTTAGCTTGAATACGACAGACCTTACGGCGAGATAGAAGTGAATATGATCCCGTTCGGTCTGGCTGAAAGCATCGCTTCCGCAACATATGTCATAGGCTGCTTTCAAACGCTTAACCAAATACATGAAGCGTTTTTCAATCTCCTGAGTAACCTGAACAAATTCGGCAGCCATATTCAGGCACTCAAGCTGTTGTGGTGGGGACCCTGAAAAGTATGCGGTTTTGTCAAATTTGTGGAACAGCTTTCCGAGCAGATCCAGATGGTCTTTAACAACAACTATGGACTGTTTTACTTCTTCAAAGTTGGAGCTGTCGGCCTTGGAATACTGAGCAAGTGCCTGATTCATCTGCCGTTTGATGCCGATATAGTCGACCACCAAACCTTTCTCTTTGCCTTCAAATTTGCGGTTAACGCGGGATATGGTTTGAATCAGGTTGTGCCGCTGAATTGGCTTGTCGATATAAATGGTATCCAGAAATGGGACGTCAAATCCTGTTAGCCACATATCAACGACTATGGCTATTTTGAAATTCGATTTCCCATTTTTAAACTGCCTGTCCAGTTCCTTGCGGTAGTCCTTGTTTCCAAGAATATCGTAAAGCTTTTTTGGGTCATCCTTGCCACGGGTCATGATCATCTTGATCCGTTCCATTGGCTTGATTTCCTTGCGCTCTTTCTCGGTCAGCTCAGCACCTTCCTCACATACCTTTATTTCAGCCCATTCCGGCCGCAGTGCGATAACTTCTTTGTAGAAGTCATAGGCAATCTGCCTGCTTGAACTGACAAACATAGCCTTGCCTTTAACAGTAGAACCTTCTGAAACACGATTCTCATAGTGCTTAACAAAATCCTGAGCCAGCGCCTTGATCCGGTCGGGATCACCAAGAATGGCATTCATTTGGGCATTAGCCTTCTTGCTTTCCTCAATCTGATAGTCGGATGCACCATCTTCCGCGCACTTGGCGTAGTAATCTTCAATCTCCTTAAGCTTGCTGTTATCCAGCAGCACCTTTGCAGCCCGGCCTTCATAAACGATACGAACAGTGATCTCATCCTTGACGGATTCCGTCATGGTATAGGCATCGATTACCTCACCAAACACATCCAGCGTTGCATCAATCGGCGTTCCAGTGAAGCCAACATAGGTTGCATTGGGAAGCGAATCATGGAGGTATTTGGCAAACCCAAAGGTGCGTGTGACACCATTTTCCGTAACCCGAACTTTCTGATCCAGATTGACCTGGCTTCGGTGAGCCTCGTCTGAAATGCAAATCACATTGCTGCGATCCGTCAGCAGCTCGGTATCTTCAGTAAATTTATGAATCGTGGTCAGGAAAACACCGCCGCTGTTACGCCCCTTTAGTAATTCACGAAGGTGCTGACGGCTTTCCACGCTGATGATGCTTTCATCACCCACATAGCCTTTCGCATTGGTAAACTGGCCGGACAACTGATCATCCAAGTCAGTCCGATCCGTTATAAGCACGATAGTCGGGCTGGAAAAATCCACGCTTTTCATCAATAGCCGGGTTAAAAAGAGCATGGTGAAACTTTTTCCGCAGCCGGTCGCACCAAAGTGGGTACCACCTTTACCGTCGCCCTCGGGTCTGCGATGCAACTTTATATTTTCATAAAGTTTTGTGGCGGCATAATACTGAGGGTAGCGACAGACGATTTTTTCATCCTTTTTAGAGGTGTCCGGGAAATAGATGAAGTTTCGGATAATGTCTCTGATCCGATGCAGATTGAACAGCCCCTTGACCATAGTGTAGAGGGAATCAATGCCATCTTTTTCAACAAGGTCTGCGCCATCGGTTTTGCGCCACGCATAGAAAAACTCATACGGGGCAAAGAAAGAACCGGCCTTGTTATTGACACCATCGCTGATCACGCAAATCGCATTGTATTTAAACAGCTCCGGAATATCCCGGCGGTACCGGGTTGTCAGCTGAACATAGGCATCTTGGATGGTTGCCTCTTCACGAATGGCGCTTTTGAATTCAAAAACAACTAAGGGCAAACCATTGATGTATATGATGCCGTCCGGTATCCGTTTTTCATATCCAAGGATTTCGAACTGATTCACCACCTTGTAGATGTTGTGGGTGGTATTGTAAGGAGCAACTTCCTCGGCAACGACGGTTTCAACCTCTGTCGGCTTCGGCTCACGCAGTTCAGTAAGATCCCGATAGTCCAGCAACTGGATATAAAGATCTTTCTTGCTGCGGTCTTCACGCTTCAACAGGAAGCCATCAGAGACCATCTTCATGATGGCCTTGTTGCTTTCGTAAAGATCTGACGCGGAAAAAACCTCCAGCTTACGGACAACAGACTCAACCTCGCTCGAGGTAATGTTATCGGCCGCATACCGATTAAACAGGTATGCCTTTAAATCTTCCTTGATCAGAACCTCATTAGGTTCCCTTGCTATAGTTTGTCCAAGAACGTGCTCGTAGCCTTCAACTTCCAGAAGCTCGATGATTGCAAGTTCTAATTTTTCCTCCGTAAATTTGGTGCTCATCTATCTTCTCCTGAAAGTATTTTCCAAATTCGCTTATATTCCTCTCCAGACAGAGATGATGTTTGTGGGACCGCTTTTTCCCACGCTGAAATATCAGATTGCTTTAAGAACGAGCGTGCATCCTGAACAGTGCGGTTCTCCTTGGGCACAGAATCTTTCATGACGCTACCGAGAGATTCAGCAATCGTTCTCGGTACAGAATTCATGCGCAGCAAAACGCCTTCTTCTGACTGAACGCCGTGATAAATCATTGCTGGAATCATGTTGATCTGACGCTTCTCAATATCAGATAGCCGATCAAAATTGATCCCCGACAAGCGGCTTAATGCTGACATACCCCAAGTCCCGTAATTCACCAAGGTTTTATAGATGGCCTTACATGCAGCAGTTAAGGCCTTGGTTTGATACTCGCCGCCTTGGAAATAGTCACGGGCAATTTCCTCAATGCTCTTACCGTTAACCCATGCTTTGGTGATGTCTGCTATCTGGCTGTGTTCAAGTCCCCGATTGGTAATCTCCTCAAGGTTGCCTTTGAGCTGTGGAATTCGCAGCATCACCCCATAGAGATCTGCCATACCAGACTGTCCGCCAAACAGACTGTCAGGCTTCCAGTCATCAGCAGTCAGCTTGTTTTCCAGAGAATTTATGCCTGCTAGTGCCCGGCCAATGCCCTCCGGAGAGAAACCCGTCATATCAGCAAGTGACGCATGGCCGGGATTCTCAGAGAGGGTACGCGCATATTTTTTGGTAACTTCCAGAAGCTTTTCAGCCTTTTGCTTCTGGTCCGGTCGGCTTTCAAGCCATCCATACCCGAGAGTATTACGGAGCAGTTGCTCTGTATCCGAAAGAACCGCATCAAGGTTTTTCTTTTCATTCCATAGATGCGCGACATAACAACGGAAGTCCTCCCATTGTTCGTTCTGAAAAACAGCCTCCAGATCATTTAGTTTTCCCGCCTGCTCAAGCTCATCAAGCATTTTCACCAGACGGGAAGCCAGTTCTCCGGTTGCTAGGCGTACATATTCAATTATCTTCAGCGGCTCATTGCCCGCAGCAAGGCCCACAACACCAACACTATCGTGGTTCATGCGACCAGCGCGACCCGCAAGGTTCCAGAATTCACGAGGCGACATTTCCTTTCCGTATGGATATTTATTCGAAGCCAGAAATACGGAGGAAACCGGGAAGTTAATGCCCTGAGCAATGGTTGTCGTTGCACAAAGCACCCGAAGTTTTCCCTCTTCAGCAATCCACTCCATAAGGGCTCTAACTTCGTCAGACAGTCCGGAATGATGCACCCCGACACCGCAAGAAAGCATATCTATCAGCTCAAATTTGGCGCTTATTTCTGAGCGGAGGAAATTCTGAACCAATTGGATTTCATCTGGAATTGGAGAGAATAGACTCATCTCCTTGGATATTTTTCGAGCCATACCCCAAACATGATCAGTATTAGTTGCTACAGAAATACTCGTACCTCGTGCTGATAAGATTTTTGCCATCGCAGCAGCTTGGTTAGTTGGCCCCTTTTGATCTCCATTACTTTCTAATACTTGTGATTTAGGAACATCTAACGGTCTGACATCCCCAACACGATGATCCCCTTTTAAATGTATAGTCTTCGGAGTAGTTATAAGTGTTTGAAACTTCAATGCCCATCCTGCCCGAATTGAATCATCAGCTTCTGCCTTGAATATGCCCACAATACGTTCATTGGGTTTCCAAGGTGTTGTTCCAAGGCTGATTGGCCGCCCGGCGTTTATATCCTGCGCAAGCCAGCGGGCGAGAACCTCAGGCTTCTCAACAAAGGGCATCAGCAATAAAAAGTTGGCTGTACTGCATTCACCCTTGATCGTTGCCAGCAGTAACTCGATTCGCAAGCCACGGGTTTCATCTTCAATGTTGTGCGCTTCATCCATTACCACCAGAGCCAGTGGACGTGAGATCTTTTTGTTTCTGATAATAAGCTGCAGTTTTTCAGGCGTCGCTACAAGTACGTCGAAGGCTTCCGCTCGTTCAGTCTGAGCAAGGAGATCCTCTTCGAAGGCATCAATTTCAATGGCACCTGTAAGCTGTTCAACCTTGACCCCAATGGGATCAAAGTCACGTCTGAGTCTTCGTGTGATTTGCACTGTGAGAGCTTTTGTCGGGGCCACATAAGCCACCCAACCTTTGCCGGACTCATCCTGATCAAACTGATTGAGAGCCTGCAATATTCGGAACTGGGCAAGAAGCGTTTTCCTGCCAGAGGTCGGCATATCAACGACGATCGCCGTTGCAGCCTGATCAAGGAGCCCTTGTTCCTGAATAGCGGCCCGCTGTGGTGGCAGTAATTCAAACAACGCCTGCTGCTTGGTCACTTCATTTATAAACTTCGTGATACGGGAATTGATTCGTCTTGCGACCCACCAGATGGAATCAGCAACCATCTGGCGTCCGGCAATCTGCAACCACCGCAACAGTATTTCGAGCTGAGAATCGGCACTTGCCGCTGCAGCTTCGATCGCTGACTCAAAATGCTTGTTTAGCAAAGTGGTGACTCCAGCCGGTTCACCTTGCAGCATATATTTGGCCTGGATTTCCGTAGCCTTGGCCCAGTGATACAGACTAATGAGCCGCAAAGCCATGGCGCGGTTTTCGGCATTACTTGAATCGTTCAGAACCTCAGCTTCATACTGTTTCTGGTCTTCTCTAAGCCCGGCAATGATTTCACGGATACGATCCAAATCATCCCAGCGTTTCTTTCTGAAAAGGCGCACCCAGCACTCAAAAAGACGATTCAATAACCGACCATCCCAAGGGGCATTTGCGACTGAAGGAATCTGGAACACATGATCGTTTTCATTGTACCAGCGGCGAAGGTCGGTCCAGCGGTCGCTGCAATACGCCAAAGAGGAGAGGTGCAGAATGTGAAAAATCCTCTGTTCGTCGGCAGCAGGGAGCTTAAAGAGCCTTCGGATTTCAAATGCCCGGTAAGCGCCTAAAACGCATTGCTCTCTTAGTTCCTTCTCTGCGGACGTCGGATTCAGGAAATCATTCAATCCTTCAATGGCTGCCATCTCATAGGCCATGGAAACTCTGTCGAGAAGCTCATAATCCGACGGTAAAAATGTATAATTAAAATGAATTTGTGGGCCGACAGCCTTTTCCACAAGCAGGCGATTCGACAGTTCGGTAGCCCGCTTGATTTGTTCGTCACCGATGGCCTGAATGGCCCAGTGCTGATTTATTCTTCCCAGAGATGGTGTTGTTACGTTCATACAGCACCTCCATTTCTACTGCTGACCACTGTGCTGCTAAGTTGCCCAATGCTGCTTTGCGGCAAATAGAGCGCCAGCAATTCGATCACCATATCCGCGTGTTGATCCTTGGCGAGCTTGGTCACGCGTGTGCGAAGGTCATCCTGATTCGGTTCTACATCACGAACCAAAAAGCCGAAAACACGGACATTGGTTTTGCTTTGAATGTAATTCTTAGCAGCACGCTTAAACCGATCTTCCCATGATGATTTTTGTGCGCGAAAGCCAAGATATCGGAAAATATCATCCTTGATCTTCACATCGTCTTTCAGGTCCTCAAGCTGTTGTTTCAAGCCTGTACGGCCGTGCATCGCGCCGGGAGGATACTTGTTTTCTGTCGATGTTTTCACCTCGCCGAATGCAAAAAAATCATCATTACCATTGGATTGAAAGCCCACCAAATCAGCACCGGGCAGGCTGGAGCCGCTCTTGCGCTCGTCACGGCCATCCGGCCAAGGGAAAAAGCAGTTCTTTTGATGCACCAGATACGTCTCGGCCAGCGCTTCACCCACACGCCAGTCTTCCGGTGGCTTGGTGTCGGACAAAATTCGTTCAACTTCGTCTTTTTCAAAATCGGTTTCAGCAAGCCCGGCAAGCTGCGCTTCAATATCCGCTTTTCCGGAATCATCGTAGACTACACCTGCAACAAAGCCGGACAATGCAGTGTCAAGCTCATTAGCAGAATAAGAGAAGCCTGTCTGCGTGCGGACACGCACAGGCAGGCCGCATCCGGTTATCGGTGCGGTTCCTAATTCGTATTGAATGGTTCCGGCGGCAATGGTCATGCGATTGCCTCCGTCTGGCTCCCGACCGCAAGACGCATAAGTAGCAGCCGTTGAAGATCGATTAGCTTTTCTGTTTGCAAACTTATAGATTCTTTAAACGTAAATAAAGATCCTGCTAAATCATCAAAAAAGATTCTGGCAAATGAGTCGGGCCAAAGAATACGAAATGATTCAATGTCTGCTTTTGTTATAGCTTGTCTTGTTGATCCTGCGTGGCTTGTTCCTAGAAGTTGTGCTTTGCTGTTTTCAGAGCACAAGTTACACAACAAATATGCTGTTGAGTTCATTTTGGGTTCTAATCTAACAATGGACACGTGTTGATTAACTCTTGCTGGCAAAACATTTTCTGGTACCCTACAACAACGAGCTACAGAAACCCCTGTTATATTGAGTAAAACATCGTTCTGTTCAATTTCTACATTTGCCAACTTACTTGCTTGTGTTGCACCAATAAACGCCAAATCCTTAAACAGGAAATTATAATCGTGAACATTGAGGCTTCTTATTAAAGATATGCCAGACTTGCGATAACTAGCTTTGCCGCCCTTTGGTGTTGCGCCACTTCCTATTTTTGAACAAATATCACTTAACTGAGTTATTATCCACCCCTCCGGAATCTCCTGATCCAGTTCGTCATTCCAGACCATTTTGCCACCGCTGGATTTGTAGGGTTTGCCTTCCAATTCCGGCTTGCCGATTTTGGCGGCATGCTCTTTAGACATGGGAAATTCAAAATCAACGAACCACTGTTTGTAGATAGCCTGCGCGGTTTCTTCCAGCTTCTGGTTGAGTTGTTCGTTCAGCTTAATGCGGTCCACAATGGTGTGGTACTCCCGCACAATCTCCCTTTGTTTTTCGATGGAAGGCACGGGGAGTTGCATATTACAGAAATCTTCCCATTCAAGGCTTCCACGGACACCACCTACCGCATAAAAACAGGCTTCACGATCGAACTCGGATCGGCTCATCCACATCATTAAATATTCAGGTAAGAGTTTATCTGTATTCTTGATTTCAAATACAGGGTAAGCCTGAGATATGATGGCCTCTTCAAAATCATTCAGCATTGCAACGGGGATCTTTTTATCCCGGCGCACCTGCATCAGGCTGCAGGCAAACTGCCCTTTGCGGATAACTTTATAGTTAGCCATGTTTGAGCCCACAGTATTTGCGACAGAAGAGATAAATATTTTGTCAATACTTAGGCCCAACAGAGTCTCAACCGAGAGGTCTCGATTACGTTCATCAACAAGCTGAATGTAGTCACCAATTCTTTTATAGCTTGATCTCATATCCCAGCTCCCTGAATACATTCAGCAGTTCATTCTTTGAATTTTCTTCTGCCTTCAACAAATCTGTAAACTCCGCCTGCAGACCAGCCATTTTTTCATCGAAATCGATATTCTCGTCCCGGTTTACAAACTCGATATATTTACTTGGAACAAGAGAGTAGTCCTTAGCTCTGATCTCATCGATATTCGCTGAATAGCAATACTCAGGAACATTTTCGTATTCCGTATCAGCTATGGTTTGCTGCCATGTATGATACGTTTTTGCTATCTCCTGAATGTGTTCGTCTGGAAACTGAGTATACTTCTTCTCAAAAGGCTCACCGATCTGACGGAGATCCATAAATAAGACTTCGCCTTCACGGTCGCGATAGTGGCGGGAAAGATCACCACCTGCTTGCGCGCCACGAGCAGGCAAGTGCTCAACGGTTCTGGCCTTCTTGTTCTTGTTTAAGATCCAAACCGTCACACTGATATTTGTCGTGTAAAACATGTTTTGAGGCAGAACAAGAATGGCCTCAACCAATCTGTTCTCGATCATCTTCTTGCGAATCTCTTTTTCAGAGTTGTCCCCGGAGAGAGCACCGTTTGCCAGAATGAATCCGGCCACGCCGTTTTCTGACAATTTGGATGCGATGTGCAGAATCCAGCCGTAGTTGGCGTTGCCGGTTGGCGGCACTTCATAGCCTGACCAACGTGAATCATCGGTCAGCTCATCGGATGCTCGCCAGTCCTTTTGATTGAACGGCGGATTGGCCATGATGTAATCGGCTTTTAGGTCTTTGTGCTGGTCACGCGAGAAGGTGTTTGCGGCAACTTCACCAAGGTTGGCGGCAATGCCACGAATGGCCAGGTTCATCTTGGCCAGTTTGTAGGTTGCTCCGGTATATTCCTGTCCGTAAATGGAAATGTCTTTTTTGTTTCCCTGATGGTTTTCCACGAATTTCATGGACTGAACAAACATACCGCCCGAACCGCAACAAGGGTCATAAATCTTGCCTTTATAGGGCTCAATCATTTCAGCAATCAGATCTACTATGCTTTTTGGGGTATAGAACTCTCCCTTGCCTTTGCCTTCGGCGAGAGCAAATTTACTCAGGAAATACTCATAAACCCGCCCGACAATATCTTGCGACTTGTCAGCAAGCGTGTTGATGTTATTGATAGTGTCGATGAGAGCAGCCAGTTTGCTGACATCAAGACCAAGGCGTGAAAAGTAGTTGTCCGGCAGTGCGCCTTTCAGGGCTTTGTTGTTTTTTTCAACGGTGAAGAGAGCGGTATCGATTTTGACGGCTATATCATTCTGCTTGGCGTGTTTTTTAATAAAGCTCCAGCGGGCCTCTTCCGGCAGATAGAAGACGTTCTTCATGGTATAGAATTCCACCATGTCGACATAGTCGCCTTGACCTTCGTCGATCAATTCCTGCATACGTTCTTCAAATTCGTCCGACGCGAACTTCAGGAAGATCAGACTCAGCACCACATGCTTGTATTCTGAAGGTTCAACACTGCCGCGCAGCTTGTTCGCGGAATCCCAAAGGGTTTCCTCAAAGCTCTTCTGTTTTCCTGCCTTCGCTTTGCGAGCAGGTGAATTGTTATTAGTCGCTTTCTTCGCCATTATAAATCCTCAACGGACCGGTTAATTGTTTTCATCTTCCGGATTGTCTTGTGTGGAACTGGTTCCGCCTGCCTCAACCCATGCGTCTACCTGATCTTTTTTGAATTTCCACAGGCGGCCCATTCGATGAGCGGGCATGCCGTGCTTATCGATCCACTTGTAGACGGTATCTTTACCGATCCCAAGGTATTTGCATATTTCGTCCACTGACAACCAGCGATCATCTATTTCTGCCATGTCTCATACTCCTCTTGGGGGCTATTGCTTTTTGCCATGACCTCAACAGAGGCAGTTAAGGAATGCCGCAAATACAACACTCCCACTTTAATTCACCTTGCAAATATGCTTAGATGAACGCCAGATGTCAAATATTCTTTGCCGATTTGAGCCGATTTCATTCTATTTTGCTGGATACCAGCGTCCAGAGGCAATCCTTTCCGTATTATGGCCGAGCTTGTAATTGTACAGCCAAACGGGCCAGATCAAGTCGTTGGTCTCTACCGTCACCAAAACCCGCGTATAAACACAGCGGCCATTGGGATCGAATGCCTCCAATCGGTCTGTGGCGGCACCCCGGAGCAGATTCTCTCAATTCATTTTTTTCATTGTCGGTAATGCAAATGCTCTGGGCCTCTACACCCTATATTGATATAGCCATTTTTTACCTCCGGCTTAGTCTCGGAGAGAATAAAGACCGTTTTGGGGGTCCTATCAGCTAAGTTTTCTAGTTCCTCAACCTTAAAACGCTTGAAGCCAGACTCTTTTGCCTTATCCATCGACATATAAGCTGAGGGCCGTTTGGTAATCTCACCTGATGTGAGTTTGTTATCAAAAACGATGGAATAATAACTCTCTTTTTTATTGAACCAGGCTTTGCCGTAGTAGATTCTAAACTCGTTTTTGAAGTCAGATAAGTCTTGCCCATTGATTTCGATGAACAAATCATTGATGTCAATTACACCGTTTCCAGGAATCCTTACCGGGTATGACTTTTTCGCTAAAAAATCATCAATCATTGACGAGGGCCTTTTTGAGCGTTGAATGCTGTGCTCGCCAGATTCTGGATTATTGCTTGGCCGAGCTCTTCCTTCTGCATCATCTGCACCTTGAATGTTACCTGTTGGCTCGGGTCTTTTAGTGCTTGGCGGTTGCAGATCTAAGAGAATGGTACGATCAACATATTCATCGCTGTCAATGTCAGTTCTGACTCTTGAGCCCTTCTTCCGGGTCTCAATGTTTTTTGCTATATCGCATCTGGAACTGTGTTTGCCGACAGCTTTGTAATATGGATTGCGTTTTCTTTTTTCTTTAGGGCGATCTAAATTGGCACAGGTAACCGCTGCATCGCAGTTTTTACCAGGACACTGAAAGCTAAATTTGGATTCAATGTTTCCTTTTGCAAACTGTTTATCTGCTTCTTGCGCTGTTATGTTTAGCGCAAGGTCTTCTGAAAAGGCTTTTTTCCAACTTCATACTTCGAAATCCTCCTTAATCAACAAGGCTTCAAGCTCCTCTTCGGCTTGTTCAAGAGCTGCCAATTTGTTTTGGAAATCTTTTAAGACTTCTTCTACTGTGGTGGTTCCCTCTTCAAATGGCTTTTGCACATAACGGGCAATGTTCAAATTGAAGTCGTTCTCTTCGATTTCGCTCAATGGCCCCCAGCGTGCGACACCTTCAATTTCATCTACGGACAACCATCTGTCTTCCATTTTCAACTCCATTATTCTTTGAGGGCCGTCCAAACGGCTCGTCATTTGTTTAACCGGACAACATCCCATGAGGGGCAATCCGGCTACATTAGGTTAAACAGGTTTAAGGATATACAGGTGAAATGAAAAAATCAGGTTTTCCTCCCGGATTTAATCGAATTTAGCCGAATTTCCTGCCGTCCCTATCCACCGGGAAGGCGTAAACTGCCCCGGAGAATATGGTTGAGGCTTATGGTATGTCCGCAAGAGAAAAGGCCATCTTGGCCTTCAGCTGCCGCCAGTACCGCAAGCTGGGTCATAAACACTTTCACCTGCCTGTGGATCAAAGATATTCACCATCAGTCGGACTATCGTTCGTGGCGTATAGAACTCACCGGCTTTTTTATTGACTTTATCGGCAAAGCGTTTAATCAGATATTCACAGGCACGCCTCATGTCATCATCACGAACAGAGGCAACACCGAGATTCACTTTGTTGAAGTGGTTAAGCAAGGTGCTTAACAGTCCGTCGGATAGACGTTTCTTGCTGGTCCAGCCGGCATCGCCAAAAATGCCATGTAGTTGAGGGTTAGCGAGTTCGATACCACGGTAAGCATCTTCCAATGTCTGGCCGATATCTTTATTCTGCTCAAAAAGCGTCGTTACAAATCTTCTCCATCTTCTTTAAATCTCAACACCAGGTGATCCAGATTTTTAAGATGAACTTCCAGTGGACGAAAAGAGCCTGTACTGGTCTTTACTGGAACTTCTTTCAGGGTGGGGTATGTGCCAACGAAAAAGCATTTAACGCCACTAACACCATCTTTGAGCAATGAGTCGATCCGGCACCGGAAAAATTTTCTCTTTCGGTAGCTTTCGATCAATTCATTTAGGATGTAGATGGATATCTGACGATCTTCACCTTCGAACCAAGGACGCTCCTCAAATGTAATGGCGTAATCATCGCCATACTCTTTGATTGATTTGACACGTCCCCAGTAAATCAAGCCTTCTTCATCGGTGAAAGAATTGATGTTTTTGAAGGCATTTTGGTAATTTTTGTTTTTGTCACCAATGGTAAGTGGTAAATCTTGCAAAACTTCTGCGTCATTCGACACCCATATTTCGACGACATGTTCCAGGCATCTGGTTTTATGGGGGGAAAATTGTCACTATTGCTATTCGAGAGTGAGGCATCGACAGTGGTTTGGGGATTGGCTGCCTTTCTCTTTTTCTTCGGTTTCCCTGTACCGGAAGGAAGCGGTTGCCTTTCGAGCAGCAGCACTTCTGGATAATAGGATGCCTTGTAATTCCTTTCAGTGCCTTTCCTTTTTGATTCATCAGAGGCCTTCATGTTGCTTTCGTTCCCATAGTCACAAGCTTCCGAGTGTTTATGGTCGATCAGCAGGCGAAAGTGAGGCGTATTCTTGAATTTAACACTGGCATGGTTGACGCCGACCAGAGGTGCATTGCAGTCTTCATCGGGGCATTCGAATTTGGCATTACGGGCATCGAAGCTCGCATCGTCATCGAAATGTAAGTCACGCACCTGATAGATTGTCAGTACACTGTCGAATTCGTGGCAGTATGCATGGTCGAGCTTTATTAACGCCATGAAACGCCATGAATTTCCCCCCCGTCATTCGCTAAGGGTTCTGTCCTTTAGTCATGGGATTGATATGAGTCAGTGAACAGCTCATCATCTGAGTCCCTCATGGACCAATCCCCCGCGTTCTCTATAAGAACTAAAACAGTCAGCATTTTGCCATACTCTTCTTATGAGTAGACACTGTGCTCTTTGGCCTCTTCAGATGGAGGTGGCGGGAATTGAACCCGCGTCCGGTGAGCTGAAAATAGCATATCTACAGGTATAGTTAGCCGATAAATTTTCGTCCGCGAAGCAAGCGGCCAACTTCCGCCCGCGTCTTATCCCGATTAATGTCCCCAGGCTACCTCGGGCCGACACCCAGGTTAGTTCTGATTTATGTCAGAGTTACCAGTCCTCAAGAACCGCGTACTGGGACTCCGTGGCTGTCTTTTTATGCAGCCAGGGCGAGAGCATTGTCGAATTCGACAACTATCTCATCTTCAATTTTGGCACTTGAATGTGCGCTAGTTTTAGGAGTTGGCGCTCCACCTGCAATACTACCCCCTGTATCTCCCCGTCGAAACCGGGGCACCCCCAAGGACGCAAGGATACACTGAATGCTATGAACGGTCAAGTAAAAAGTGGAGAATAATCAAGGATTAATCAAGGATGAAACAATCTTGCGGGGAAACAAAACAGCCTGCGTGAGATAGTACTACAATATTTTGTCAGGTTTGGTGAGAAGCTTGAATGAATTTGCATCTCGACTTTATAAGGGACTTTATAAGGGACTTTATAAGGGACTTTATAAGGGACTTTATAAGGGACTTTATAAGGAACGCCGAGTTTTCTTACAATAGAACGCAAATTGCAAAGAATTCCCGCGCTAGCGGTAAGCTTCTTCTCATAAATGGCAGATTTCTCTCTTTTCTCTTCTCTTCTCCTTAACGGGTTAACGGGGGGGGATTTTCCCGTTAGCTGCCTAGCGGTTTTTGAAATCACGGTCGATATCGCGCTGAATATCGTGCACCTTAATGCTTTGGCGTTTGTCAACCAGTTTTTTCCCGCGGCAGAGGGCAAGTTCAACCTTTATCCTTCCCTGGACGAGGTAGAATTTCAAAGGTATGAGGGTGAAGCCCTTTTCATTGACCTTGTGCTCAAGTTTCAGAATTTCCTTTTTGTGAGCTAGCAGTTGCCGCGGGCGATCGGATTTGTGGTTGAATAGACTGGCATGGTTGTACGGAGTAACACTGAGATTGCGAAGGGTGAGTTTCCCGCCACTTGCTTCGATAAAGGAGTCGGAGAAGTCGAACTTGGCTGCTTTGATTGATTTCACCTCAGTTCCCCGGAGTTCTATGCCGCACTCCAGGGTATCCTCTATCGTGTAGAGAAAACGGGCTTTTCGGTTATCTCCGAGAAGACCGGGAGTTTTCGCTCTTTTCTTTTTGCCGCCCATTGGAACGGATGTTCGCACATGCCATGTCAGAGGTCAACATAGTAAGGTTGGTGTGAAGCAGCCACACAGTGGCACCGTTTCTGCAGCTATCTAGGGACAACCACAATGCGGAAACCGATTACGGGGCTTGTGCGATTTGCGTGCAGACGGCCGCGGACAGCGGCAGGGTATTCGAGGCTGTCGTCAATATGTGCTCCTCCGCGAACAGGGCGACTTAGGAGTGCATAGGGTCCGCTGGGATCCAGGAAATTATTTCGGCCATCTGCGGAACGGAAGCGGTTTTCGTTGATTCGATAAGGATTGAAACACCATTCGCGGACATTGCCGGCCATGCCTATTATGCCAATGGAGCCGCTGTCGGCGGCATTGACTGGTTTTACGCCCACGGGCAGATTAGAGGTGTTTTGAACAATTTGGTTTTGGCGGGCGGCTAGCTCCCATTCATCTTCAGAGGGCAGACGCGCCTGACTGTCCTCTAGATAACGCCTGGTGAACCATTCGCTGTAGGCCTGGGCAGCATACCATGAAATCTCGGTAACGGGAAAATTTCCAAGTCCGGCTGGAGGTGCTCTTGAAGACCAACTCGAGAGATAATCTTCGTCGACAAGCTCCTGGGATTTCAATGATTCGATGTTTGTTACTGCCCATTCGGGATTCTCATCCAGGAAGACTGTGAACTGTGCGTTGGATATTTCGGTGGTGGATATTTGGAAGGTATTGATTGCGGCCCTGATGGGAATAGCTCCTCTGCGAACCTTCTCTTGTTGAGTGTAGAATTCCATATCGCCCAGGGGTGCGGTGATGCCTTCCAATGTAACGAATGCGATGTTGCCATAGACAGCAGTCGAGGCAGGGGCGTTCCTTCCCGTGTAGAATGCTTCTGTGTTCTCAGCGATGCTGAGAAAGCTCCCGTTTCTGGATGCTCTTTCTAAACCCAATGATGACAATCGCTTCTCGTCTATCAGTTCCAGTACAGCGTTAGCGGAGATGGGGAAATCTGCATTAGAGATGGCTGTTCTTGCTATGCTGCCCAATCCGGGGGGTATACCTTTGTTTTCAAGGATGAAATCTGCACGGATTATGTCGACGAGATGGCGCTCGTCAACACAGATAGGCAGGGCCGCGGTGATAAAGGATTGGTCTGATTCCTTTCCGCTGCGGATTGCATCCCGCGCCGCGCCGGTTAGCACAGGTGGAATTGCATATCTTTTCCGTTCAGGCCCTGTTTCTGCCCAGGCGGCGAACTCCTTTACTCCCCTGCCCAGGTGGTCGTACCCTTCTATCGCGTCCAGCACAACATCTAGTTCCAGACTTAGCGGGAAGAGTTTGGATGCAAATATTCGACCACGGAAGTCAACGGTTTCCCTATGGGGAACAAATCCGAAACGTTCCACATTCAATTCCCGTTTTCCGCGCGGCACAAAAATCACCTCTCCTGTGGAACCAAGGCGATATCCATCTATGATTACCGAAGCGTCGGGCGGAATGCTTTCGACGGTGAGTCTTATGCCGTTGTACCTTATCCCCGGCAGGATGAGCAGCAGGAAAACAGCAAGCGCAATCAGAATCAACCATATGTATAGAACGTATATGCGGGGTTGGATACCAAGAATTGGTTTTAGGACTATTCTTATATTTTCGATAGGAGTCGCCGAGCGAGAGCGGCTCTTTGTGCGCTTTTTCTGAGCGGACATGGCGCTGATTATAATTTTGTGCTGGAAAAGTGGTCAATGGTTCTTCATGATTTTGAATGTGGTGGTAGATTAGAGGGTTTGCCTGATAAGATATGACGCATGAAAGGTGATAAAAGCTCGAATTTCTTGGATGTCTTGCGGGATTGGACGGAGAATCTTCTCACTAGAAGGGCTAGGAGGTTGGAGAGAAAGAAGCGAAAGCATATGAGACGGGGGACTCTGATGGAGTGGATAGATGCGTTTCTGTGGGCAGTGGCAGTGGTTCTGATTCTCAATCAGTATCTGCTCCAGGCTTATCAGATACCCTCGGGTTCGATGCGCGACACGCTAATTGGTGGAAGAGACCCCTACAGCGGACAGGTGAGCAAGAGCGATAGAATTTTTGTTGATAAAGTTATTTTTGGGCCGGAATTACTGCCGGGCATGGGTAAAATACCGGCTTTCAGGGAATCTCGGCGGGGTGAGGTGATTGTTTTCGAAAATCCAGAGTATGAGAGCCCTTCGCTTTTCCATGAGATTGCTCAGCGGGTGCTCTATATGGTTTCACTTTCGTTTTTGGATTTGAATCGAATTAGAGGGGGGGATACAGCCCATCAATTTCTGATAAAGCGGCAGGTTGCCATGGATGGTGATCGTGTTTTGTCTCGCCGAGGAAAACTATACATTCAGCCGAAAGGTTGGCCTGTTTTGATGGAGGAGAAGGATTTCAAGGCATTTACGAATCAGAAATACGGCAGCCACCTGCTTCTCGACGAAGAATATTACGATAAAGTGGATGCGACTGTAAAAATGTTTCATCTGGATAGGACTGGTTTGATTACCGATCGTACGCTTGTTGAGAGGGCGGCAGTAGACTGGGTGTCCCCGTTAAAAAAGACGATGATGGATCAGTATGAAATGGAGCGTTTGGATTTTGATGCATATCAATTGCTTTTCCCCCATGATGAAGAGGCAGGCTATGCCAGTGCTGCTTATGAACGTGGGATTTATGTGCCTGAGGATTGGCTTTTGCCTCTTGGCGACAATCGGAGCGATTCATTGGATGGTCGCTACTTCGGACCTGTTAGTTCAAAGAAGATTTTAGGGCGTGCCCTCTTCATCTATTGGCCTATTAAGCGCATTGGCAGCATCCGGTGATGTCTCCGTCGAAATTATCTTACAGAAACAGGCAAAGCTACAAGCGGCGACGATCGCGCATGCTGAAAAGGGTGTTAGTGATACTTCTGGGCTATCTTCTGTTCACATCGTTTTTTGTTGAAACCTGGAAGCTGGAAACTGATTCAATGAGTCCCGGATATCCTGCCGGCTCGCGATTTTTTGTTCGTCCATATCTGATTCGAACGAGGGGGGGGACTCTGAAATTTCCGCCAAGCAGAGGCGATTTCATTATTTTTCGACCACCCTATATGGAAATGCAACCTTGGCATCTTAGGATTTTGGATTCGCTTCTTCGACTGGTGACTTTTCAAACCCTTATGCTGGGTTCCTTCTCTCGCGAGGAGTGGGAGAACAATTTGATGCTCAAGCGTGTGATTGCCGTTCCGGGTGATACAATACGGATAGAGAAATCGGTTGCCTATATCAAGGGGATGGGAGAGGATTTTTTTGTCAGCGAATTTGAGGTGAGCAAGAAGGCTTACGACTTGGTATTGGAAGTTTTGCCCAGGGGATGGACCCTGGACATGCAGCTCTTTGGGGATATGAATTCAGTTGTGCTGGGCGAGGACGAGTATTTCATTCTTGGCGACAACCGTGCTGGATCGAATGATTCCCGGTATTGGGGAACCGTTACGAGTGACAACCTCTATGGACAAGTACTCTTCTCATACTGGCCGCCCAGCTCCTTCGGCAAAATTCGATAGCCTTTCACTTCACCTCACATGTTTTTTTCTGAATGAAGCGTTCTCACTACTGCGATTTTTACAGCACTGCCTTCAACGGGTAAATTGTAACTGGAACCATGGGATTCTGAATATCGCTGGAAACCTCAAATATATTCAAATTGAAGCCGCTGAGAATTGGTACGATTCATATAGGCGGGGGTAACCTCGGGTTTCTCCCCCCACGCCCCGCTACTTCCTGGAATCACTGTATTCGATGTCGGCCCTGGTGTTTATGAGGAAATGGAAATCGTCTCTGCGACGCCTCAAGGAAATTGGCTATACTCGCTATTATGAGGTTTCCAATTTTGCGATCCCAGGTGAGGAGTCGGGTGCATATGCTTTCCTATGCTTTATGAGGATGCAGCATAGGCGTAGAATCAGGAGCTTTCTCAACCATTCCCGGCAATGTGGGCCCCCGCTGTTCGTCGGGCTGAACCAAACAATTTGCTAATCTGGCTTGCATTGTCGACAGATTCCTAATATGGAATCCAGGTTAAGCGTTCTTGAGATTCTGTGATTGGAATATTTGGGTATGCGAATGTCAGAAGAAATCAATTGAACGATTTGACAGAGACTTGGAATTGGACACTGCGAAACTTGTGCCGAAAACCCTTTGCCTCAGGGTTGATTCGGGAGATTTGATATCAGACGCTTATGGAATTCGGCCCAGTGCCGAAGGCATGGATTTTGTTGACTCGATATCGGCGGACATTGTCCTGGAAATGGATTAATCTCACTGGCCCGCCTTCTATGATTGGCCTTGGCGGAATGAGCCAATCTTGACATGTGAACTTTGGCGATGATACTGTTTTCGAAATAGTTTTTACTGGCACATAGTCGTGCGGTTTCTCATTTAGGAAGGGTTCCCTCAAAAGATGTCTGGCCATAGTAAGTGGAGTTCGATTAAGCATAAGAAGAATGCAACCGATGCCAAGCGTGGAAAGGTTTTTACCAAGTTTGCAAAAGAAATAACTGTTGCGGCACGTATCGGGGGTGGAGATGAGGAAATGAATCCTCGGCTGAGAACGGTTGTGGCGAGGGCAAAGGCAGCCAACATGTCAAGAGAGAGTATTGAGCGTGCCATTAAGAAGGGGTTAGGCAATCTCGAGGAGTCGAATTATGTTGAGCTGAGTTACGAAGCCTATGCTCCCGGTGGGGTGGGTTTGATGATTGAGGCGCTGACAGACAATAAAAACAGAACAGCTGCTGATATCCGAGCCGTGCTGTCCAGGGGTGGAGGGCAACTAGCCTCCAATGGTTCGGTTTCATACATGTTCGATCGAAAGGGAATTATTGTTTATGAATCTGCCAGCGTAAATTCAAATGCTCTCTTTGAGACCGCCCTGGAAGCTGGCGTGGAAGATATTGCCGAAGAGGGTGAGGTTATCGAGGTGATCGTAAATCCCGAGGAATTCGTAAATGTAATTGAATCCTTACAATCCTCTGGGTTTGAACAGTTAAGCGCGGAGCTCAGCCTGGTGCCGGAGAATACCATCACACTCGATGATGAGGGGACGGCTAAGGTGTTGCGTTTGATAGAATTGTTGGAGGATAGCGATGATATTCAGTCAGTTGCTTCCAATCTTGATATCCCGGATAATTTTGAGATACCGTAAGTGAATAGCAGGGTGCTGGGTGTCGATCCTGGTTTTACGCATATTGGGTGGGGTGTTGTTGATACCACTGGTGCCCGCCATCGACATGTCGAGCATGGCAGTATAAGCAGCGATCGGGCTGATTTGCCGGCCAGACGCCTTCTTGCGCTCTATAACGAGCTCGATGCCATTATCGACAGGCTTAGGCCCATCGCCCTCGGGATTGAGACTCTGTATTTCCTGAAAAATGTCTCATCGGCGATGGCGGTCGCTCAGGCTCGCGGTGTTGTTTTGCTGGCCGCGGCCAGGTGGGGTATGACGATTGGTGAGTATTCTCCATTGGTTATTAAGCAGTCGGTAGTAGGATCGGGCAGGGCGCAGAAAGTACAGGTTCAGAAGATGGTCAAAATTCTGCTGGGGTTGCCCCAGATACCGAAGCCTGATCATGCAGCCGATGCGCTTGCTGCGGCCATAACTTTTATCCACCATGGGGGGCTATGCTCAACAGCATCCGAGGCACACTGACATATAAATCCGAAGATCAGGTTGGTGTCGACTGTGGCGGTTTGGAATGGGCGATAGATACTACGTCTACTTCTATTTCGTCGCTTCCACAGGTTGGCGAAGAGGTTTTGGTTTATACGCATCTTCACCATACCCAGGACTTAATGAAGTTGTTTGGCTTTTCTACCTTCGAAGAGCGCAGACTTTTTCTTGCCCTGAAGACTGTCAACGGCGTTGGCGTCTCGCTAGCTAGGAAGATACTGTCGGGGACTACGCCTTCACGTTTCTTAAGGGCTCTTGATTCTGAAGATTTGTCTGTGCTGGAGCGCATACCAGGGCTCGGCAAGAAGACTGCGCAAAAAATTGTGCTCCAGCTTCGCGGCTCGTTGGTTGATGCGGATGACTTGGAAGGCGTAGTTTCCAGTCAGGAGAAGGAAGTGGTTGATGCATTGGTTGCTATGGGTTTTGAATCCAAGGCGGCAGGTAAGGTTGTTAGTTCCATTCTTAGGAGTCCTGAGTTATACGACTTAAGCTCCAATGAGAGAGAAAAGGAGATTCTTCGACGAGCGATAGTGGCAATGAGCTGATTATAGGGTGATGAAATAGATGAATGATAGACCGCTCGAGCCAACAGCCGCATTGGGTGAGGATGGATTGGATATCGGTGTGAGACCGAAATTCCTGAAGGATTTTCAGGGACAAAAGGAACTTAAAGCCAATCTCTCCATATTTATCAATGCGGCCAAAACTCGTGGAGAGCCTCTTGACCATGTGTTTTTGAGCGGCCCCCCGGGATTGGGGAAAACCACTCTGGCCTATATTGTAGCCAATGAACTTGGAGCTGAGCTCAAGATTACCAGTGCGCCCGCGATAGAGAGGCCGAAAGATCTTGCCGGCATGCTCTCCACCATACCAAAGAATACCGTTTTTTTTATCGATGAGATTCATAGATTGAGACCGGCGATTGAGGAGATGCTTTACATCGCGATGGAAGACTATGAGCTCGATTGGATAATCGGTCAGGGGCCGGCTGCTCGAACAGTGCGAATACCTGTGCCGCCGTTTACGCTGGTAGGCGCTACAACTAAACCGGGTAAGGTTACGAGCCCGCTGTTCTCTCGCTTCGGAATAACGATTCGTATAGAATTCTATCAACCAGTTGAGCTTGAGTGGATACTTCGGCGGACTGCAGGGATTTTAGATATAACTATCGAAAAGAATGCTTCAAGCTTGCTTGCACGATGCAGTCGAGGAACTCCGAGAGTGGCAAACCGACTTCTTAGGAGGATGCGGGATTTTGCCCAGGTGAAGGGTGTTGATTCGATTAATCAAAGAATCATCGAGTCCGGGCTGGAAAGGTTGAAGATTGACACTGAGGGCCTGGAGGAACAGGACAGGAGGATTCTGACAGTCATAATCGATAATTATGGAGGAGGACCCGTGGGGGCCGAAACACTTGCAATAAGCATAGGCGAGGGAATTGATACTCTCGAAGATTTCTATGAGCCTTATCTCATTCAGAAAGGATTTCTGGCGCGAACCCCACGCGGTCGTGTTGTAACGGATTTAGCGCATAGGCATCTCGGACGGAAACCAGGTGCAAGCCAACCTTTTCTCATTTAATCTTCCAGATGAGTTAATAGCGAAGGTTCCATCCGGCAGGCGTGGCGATAGCCGCTTGATAGTTTGTGACAGGAACGAAGATGGCCCGCCGCAGCATACAGCGATGATTAAACTGCCAGATTTCTTAAGCCCCGGTACGGTGATGGTTTTTAATGACACCAAAGTTCGAAAAGCCAGAGTATATGCTCGAAGATTTGACACTGAGGGCATCTCGGAGTTCCTTTTTCTGCATCAGACTCGCGAGGGAGAATGGAATTGCATCGTAAACAGGATGAGGAAGAAACGCATTGGCCAGAATTGGTTTTTCCCGGGAGACATCTTGGGAACCATTACCAATCTTCGATCGGAAAATTTATGTACGATAAAACTGAATCCAATCCCGGATGAATCCTGGTTCGAAAAAAGTGGACATATCCCGCTTCCCTCGTATATCGGCAGACTGGATAATCGCGAGGATGAAGAGCGCTACCAGACCGTGTACAGCAGAAATATTGGATCCGCGGCGGCTCCCACCGCCGGGCTGCACTTCACTCAGGAGATAATGCAGATTCTGCGTGAAAATGACATCGAGATCTGCTGGATTACTCTTCAGATTGGACTTGGAACCTTTAGCCCGGTAAGGGAAAGGGATATTCAAAATCATATCATGCATCTTGAAAGCTATAATATCCCTTATGAAACTGCAGAAAAAATCACCGCAGCCAAGAAGGATGGCAGGAAGGTGCTAGCCGTGGGAACCACGACAGTGCGAACTCTTGAAACTTCCTGGAGCTCAAACAAACTGGCAAGCGGGGCTGGGAAGACAGATTTATTCATTTACCCGGGATACAGATTCAAGGTAGTCGATCAGCTCTTCACAAATCTCCATACACCCAAATCCACCTTATTGATGTTGGTATCGGCCTTTCTGGGCAGAAAACGCTTGCTGGAAGCATATGACATCGCGATAGAAGAGAATTATCGGTTTTTTTCCTACGGCGATGCGATGTTAATCAGATAGAGGGGAGCAGAAGCTCGAAGAATTCCACAAAGTAGTCTAATAGGTATCGTAGTCCATTGAAGCGAATTCACTGCGAACCTGCTCCAGGCGAGCAAGATGGACTGCAATGATATCGCCGTAATCGAGTTCCCCGTTTTCTATGCGAAAAGCCTCGTCTTCCCAGAATTGAATTTCATCCAGATGAAACCATCTGAATCTTTGCTCTCGTGCGGTTTCGCCATACAGGCGAGCAGCTTCCCAAGATTCAAGCGCCAGTTTGTAGTAGGCTTCGGCGATTTTGAGGCTGTCAAGATTCGCCGATTTCCACGGATAATTGTAAAAGTATGCGTTGAACTTATCGTATTTGGCGGCCAGATTAAGGTATTCGTTGATAATTCGCAGATGCAGATGCATCAAGAATAGATTTCTGTATTTTGCCCACTCGAGTTCATTTTCTATTTTTGCCAGAGCGTTAAGAGGGTTTGCGAACGGCGATCGCAGAGCCATCGACAGATACCAGAGATTTTCCGCGCTTTCCTCTGGGTAGCTGTACATGTGCTTGTGATAGAGCTTATAGAACTGTTCCGCGTATTCAATCTTCCACGCAGGCAGGTTAACTACGGGAAACATTAGAAGGGCGAAAAATACTACAATCCGCCTAAGCTGCGTCATCTTGTATATTTATCGGTATTGATATGCCGTTGATTCAGTTAGGTTTCAGTTACAGTTCCGTTAATGTCAAAATAGTTCACCGATGAAATTCAATACCGCGGCGCAAGTTTCTTCCAAGTTTCCACGGGAATCAATTTCAAGAATTTTTATGCCTGAATCCCGGTATTTCTCGATTGATCGCATGTAGCCTTCGGCAACCTTGTACTGCAGTTCAGCCGTTTCGAAAATGTCCTTCTCATCACGCGCCGAGATGCGCTCTAAGGCATGTTCCACAGGTATTCTGAGATAAACCATGTGACTCGGGAGAGGATACTCTGAGTTCAGCTGATCCACCCAGTGCCAATCCACAGAAAGTGTCTGGTAGGCCAGCGACGAGAAAAGATATCTATCCGTGATATAGATAAGTCCCGAATCCAGACCCTCTTGAATTCCACCTCCGCCGTATATGTGTTCACGCCTGTCAGCTGCAAAAAGGAGCGCCAAAGTTTTTGGAGTCACTGCTTTGCGTCCCGAAAGCGCATCTCGTATCACCTCTCCGATATTTCCGTTTGTAGGTTCGGCGCCAAATCGTATATTCTTACCCTTCAAGGATTTCTCCAGCGAGCTAAGCAGCGTGGTTGTTCCAGAGCCATCGATGCCTTCAATCGCAACCAACCCCTTCCAGATATTTCTTGTTTTACTCATCCAGCCCTCGAAGTTGGATTCAGTGTAATTCTCGATTTTTAAGGCGCCGGCGTTTTTCCTGGCCCTCAAAGTGCTCTCCCGAAAGGCAAAATCAATTTCCTTTTGAGGCTCGTCGTATTCAGGCCCCATTCTTCCGACCATCGATGTTTTTCAGATAAGATAGAATTGATGAGAGCACACGGTCCACCCCAAACGCTTAGAAGCATGCTTTCTCTTGCTTTTCTTTTGCTAACCTGCAAGACCGTCCACGGAGAAGTGCTCTTGCTTCCGGATTTAGTAATCATCAGAGACTCGGAACCAGACATACCACCTCCCAATCTGTTCCCGGATTTGGCGGAAACCTGGAATCCTGTTCCTCCCCGGTATCGACGGCAATACAGAATTCCCATCGAAGATTATTTAAAGGCTCCAAAATCCCTGCCCGAAAATTTGCCGGTTATCGATCCAACGAGGGGCATCGACGCGCTATCATTGGAATTGCTGGGAACTCTCGCAACCACGAAGTTGAAATCCCCTAAGCCAGGGGAGTGGGCTCTCAGCATTGTTTCGGATATTCAGGAAGGGGGCGATTTTGGCGCAAGCGGTGCATTTGAGAATCTTGGCGAAATCGGAGGGCAGTTTTTCGTTCCATTTCCTGAGACAAGTCCGCGCCCCTGGTCTGGCGAGTTCGGCTGGGAAAGAAATGGCTTGCTTTCGAGTTCCGTTAGAATAGGAACTAAGAAAGGAGATGATATTCTTCCTTATTCAGCTGCTGTTTTGAATTGGGACAGAGGGATAAACCAGCCCGACAACTACTTTCTCGAGTTACACCACTATGGCTTCTCAACCTGTCGCGTATCCATTTTAGGCGGTATAGATTTATCCTTTCGGTTCGGGGAGAGTAATTGGTCGATAATTACAAAAATTGAGGGAGGCCTATCGCATACTATGAGTGATACAGAGGGAAGCGGTCGTGGGATGCTTGCGATTGCCCGAGATTTTTCCAATTATGGGCTGCTCGGTAAAATTGGGGTTGATGTTGCCTATGACGGCTCTGAAAAAATCCGGGCCATGCCCTTTTTAGGTTTCAACTGGTTAATAGACGATAACATAAGCATTTATGCCCATGCAGAAATTTTCATGAGATACCCGGATAATCTGGTGAGAATATTTCGCAGAGAGAGAATAAACAGTTTTGAAGCCCGGATTCCAATTCATTCCAGATATCGATTCGGCATTGCTCAGATTGAGAATAAACGAATTAGCTATCTGTTTGAAATGTCCTATACTGAAGGGGCTTTTTGTGAAGCGGAGAATGGGATTGTCATGAACAGAGATGATAAACGTGTGCAGGGGGAGGTATCGATTGGTTATAATTTCGACAACCAGCGTATCAATCTTTCGGGCAGATTGGATTTCTCCCTGCTGGGATTCACTGATATCTGGGAAGGCAGAATCGAATTAACGAACGAGAAGTTATCCTATTACATATTCAGTGGCTCACAAGATGCGATTCTTGCCGAATTTTTTGGCGGTTTCAGGAGCGAAGAGGCTATAATAGGATTAGGGCTGAATTGGGAAATCAATGAGAACTGGAATGCTGGTTTGTCGGCATATACAAGGGTACCATGGGATAAACCCTCGTTGAAATTAACACTTGCCTGGAAGAGCATTGGAGCGGCTGATGGCTGAATTAATTAGAACAAACTGGTTAATCCTCACACCGATAATTCTTCTGTCCGTGGCTGCGCTTGGGATAATACTCGAAAGGACTGTTTTCTACTACAGAACGCGAGTTAAATCTCAAACAGTTCTTAGAGAGGCTTTGAGCGGAATAGGAAAAACACCGGTTGATTTAATTCTTAAAACCTTTCCCAAACGAGATTTGAGCCTGGAGAAGTCACTACTGGCATTCGCACTTACAACAAGGATTAGATTGATGCCGGAAGTATATAAGCAAAGGCTCGAAGCCCTCAGAGAGAAGTATTTGGGACGGATGGAGCGCAATCTCCCGATATTGAACGGAATCGGCAATGTGGCAACGCTCATGGGACTTCTCGGTACCGTAGCCGGTATGATTACCGTTTTCTCCAGGATGAACGCGACCGGCAGTTCAGACCCATATGTTTTAGCTGGCGGCATTTCCCAGGCTCTTGTTACCACCGCCGCGGGTTTGGCAGTCGCAATTCCGGCGATGCTGGCGCTTCATTTGTTTGAGGCGATTGTCGGTCGGCATTCGGAGTTGCTGGATGAAATAGTTGCCGAATGCCTTTCAATATCAAGTGTGCGGTATGCCTTTAAAAGAGAATCTGCGAAATAGGAGGGGGTTGTTGCTAACTCCTCTTATCGATATCATCTTTTTGCTCTGTCTCTTCTTTGTTTTGAACACCAGTTTCCGACAAGAAAGCTATATCGAAGTTAATTTGCCGGAGTCAAAAACCTCAGAAGATACCCCGACAATGGGGATTATACTCACCTTGTATGAAAACGGTTCAGTGTCGATTAACGGCGAAGAAATCGGATGGGATTCAGTTGAATCAGTCTTAGAGGATGAAGCCGAAAAACAAGCTGGCCAGGAAATCATCATACAGGGAGATGAAAATATTGACTATGGCAAAATTATTGCCACCCTGGATAAGGTGCGGCGGGCCGGATTCGAGTTAATCTCGCTACAAACAATCAGGAACGAGCGTTGATAAAAGCGATTCTGGTATCGGCAGTTTCGCATGGATTCTTCATCACTATGATTCTGTTTGCTTCTGCGGAATTCTATGAATCCAGTGCTTTTACCAATAACCGAATACGTGTTAGGATTGATAGCAATCCAAATACAGAGCATAGCTTAAAAACACCAACAGTGGTGGAGAGTGAGAACTCTCATTTGGCCAGTGTTTCTCGAAAAAGCGTATCCAAAGCCGAAGAAGGCAGCATGGATGATAAAACAGTTATAGGGAATGAATCGGTTTTCGGTGGTGAATTGGCTGATGAATTCGCAGCTCTTCTAAATTATGAGTTGCCACCTAGATCCAAACCTGGTGAACCGGTGCCAAGCCTCGATGCCGCGGATTCATCAGTCAATTTCGATGAGCAACCAAGTTCCGGTTCATCCCTGCTCAGTCCCTGGCTGATAAACTGGGCAAATGGAAGGGAACGGGAAATTTTGTCATTTCCGATTGTTGATGTAGCACAGTTCCCTCAGGAAACTGAAAAATTATTGGATGTTGTGATGAAAATCAGAGTATCAGCTCAAGGAGAAGTGCTTTCCGCGGAGCTTATACCACCTGGTTCGGGGGATACGCGGATTGATCGTTACCTGCACGGCGCTGCACTACAACTTACACTTGAACCGCGTCTCGATAATGAAGAAGTTCAAGAAGCCCATTTACGCCTTCTTTTCCTTGAGGAAAGCTTATGAAAATGGGATTCAAGAGTATACATGTCCTTCAAGCTCTCTTATTCGTTCCTAGTATCCTACTCACCATACTGGTGCTGAGCCCTCTGCGAACCCAGGCCGATCGCAGAGCGGAAATTGTGAAAGATCGTATAATCAGTCGACTGGAAGATTCACTGGGTGTTAAGGTTGGCTATGAACGCGTTTCGCCGGCACTCTTATCGAGAGTGCTCGTAAGCGGACTGCATGTCACTTTCGAGCAGGGCGATTTCAGAGCGGAAACTGTACAGATTCATTACAACCCCCTTCGAGTTTTGACAAGTGACGATCTGCTGCGGCATATCAGCAAAGTCGTGGTTAGAAACGGGCATCTCAATCTCTCGGTATTGTCCAACTCGTCGCGAGAGAAAGCGGTGGGGGACAAGGAAATTATCGATATCTGGTCTCTTCTTGCACATAAGTCAGTAGAATTCTCCGGATTGTCTGCAGAAGTTTACTTGAACCAAACAATTCGATTAAACGCAAACAATGTGGAGCTGACTTTGAATGATGAGAGAGGAATCGTTCGCTATGAAATTGCAGGAGTTTTCCGCGCGGAGGATATAGATTTCCTGAACAGGGAACTACGAGTGGTAACACTCTCTAACGGCAGTTTTTCTCCCGACGAATCAACAGTGAATGGTAGATTCGATATACTGTCGGCTGTTTCAAACCACGTAGTTCTACAACCCATATCCGTGGATTTCACTTATGCAGACAATGAACTCGCTGCCAGACGAGTCGGGGATGACATCCCAATCAATCTTTTGATTGATTATTCCTCTGATGGTTGGCGTATAAGTGGTGAAACCAAAGAACTCAATATAACAGATATTGCGTTGCCGGGTATCTCCTCGGGGTGGTTGACACCGTATTTTTCATCCATAGTCGATGGTCAGTTTCAATTCTCTGGTTCTTCGTTTTTTGACGAGTTTGTTTATGAGGCTGATATGAGCCTCTGGAGCAATTCAGATATCGAGACGCACGATTATAGAACCGAATTGAAAATTCGAGGTTCGCAGAGTAACGTGTATATAAATAAATTGCGAATATCGTTCGAATGGGGCAGTCTTTCGTATGTTGGAACTCTGGATATCGAACGCTTAGCGCCTGATGGTTCCTTAACCTTCAGTTTGGATGAGTCTTTGCTGGGTTATCCAGCATTCGCAGCGTTTAATCTAGATACGAGAGCAGGTGTTATCACTGCCGAGCCGGAAATACTTGAGACAAACGATGCTCGGTTTAGGGATTTCCGATTTCTTGCAATACGTGAGAATGATTCATTCGTTGTTTCACTGATTGCGGTGCCGGAAAGCGAAGAGAATACTCAAGAGAAAAAACTGACTATAGACCTGTTTGTGAATTCACGTGCTGAACTTGCGATTCATGGTTTTGTCAATGTGAAAGGATTCGAATCTTCATTCATAACACGCCTTATCGGTTTGACAGGGCCGTTTGACCCGCCACTTATCAAAGATTTCCTTTTTGATATGAGCGCCTCTTTTGTAAGAAATAACAAAACCTGGACAGCCTCTCTCAATGAAGTTGCGCTTCGTCATAAAGACAATCTAAGCAATGGCTTCACTATCAGTGGCAGAGCCTCTCCTGAGAACTGGTCTCTCGATAGCCTTCGAGTTACCTGGAATGAGTACGTTGTAGATGGAAGGGGTTTTGGTAATAAGTTCGCAGAGGAAGGATTTGCAGAAGGCAGGGTGCTGTTAGGAGAGCAGATTTTTCCAATAACCGCCCAATGGTTTGATGATGGAAGCCTGGTTGTTAACAGCGATTTCGGTTTGTCGGCATACATGGAACCCAAATCCACGTATGAAAGATTGGTTCAGTTTGTCGGTGAAAGTGTTTCAATTCCATTGCCTGAGGGGCGGATAGTGACTTCGATTGACGTTAGAGGGCCAATTATAACACGCGGGAATTGGGAGTTGTACATCAATCGTGCACAATTTCTGTTAACGGAAAGATCGGAAAAACCAGATATTGCTGTTGAATTCAACGGCAAACTCAGTCGTGATTCAGTGATTATCTCGGAGATAAGCATTTCCGATGCATATAGCGAGCTCACTGGGAACGCGATATTCAAGATTGCAAATAACTCACAAGTTTTGCTGGGACAACTGTTACTCGATGGTGCAGGCGATGAAAATTATCAAATCACCCTTAATAAGGATGGAGACTTCTGGGCTGTGAGTTTGGATATATCGGCAGCTAGAATTGAAAGAATAATGCCCGGGCGCTTTTCCGGAGAACTTTTCGTTGATGGCAGCCTAAACGGAACCTTGAAGAATCCTTCAATTTCACTAACTCTAAATAGTAACAATGGGATATTTGACGGCCAACCTTTCGAAGTGCAGGGCGCAATCTCAGTTGAATCGGAATTTATGCGAATCAATGATATCCGATGTAGATACAACGGTATAAGCCTGAATCGAGGTCTTGTTTTACTGGATATGAAGGAAGGTTCGCTGAAATCGACGGTAGAATTGGATGTCACATATAATCAAGTTCCAGTGTCATCGGGTTTTTCTTTGGCAGTTGACTTTGGCAAATCCTTTCGCATAGCCGAAATTTTGTACTTACTCGATTCAAGTTACAAGGGAACAATAGCAACCCAGCCGATTATGTGGAATTCGACACCACATCTGCCGGCTTACACATTTCATTTTTCCAAAGATGATGCTTTTTTCAGAATAGTTTCCCCGGGCAGCGAAATGCTGAATCTGTCATACTCATATGGAAGTGGTGAACTCGTTGTGCTTTCGGGTTCGAAAATGCCTGTTATCGCAAGGGGAAACGGCACAATCAAGGATGGAGACATAAACTTCTCGTTCTCCGAGTTGTCTATGGATCCGGCTCTTATCAATTATGTGATGTATAGAGATCCGATTCTGCTGCAGTATTATGTTATTTTCCAATCAGGACGTTTTGTTGGAAAACTGGATGTAACCGGCCCACTGAATAACCCCGAGATTGACGGAATACTGCGAGCTGTAGATTTAAAAGTCGATACACCCTACACTTACGCGGAAATTCAGCCTGCAAGCACTGATATACATTTCGAGGGTCATAGAATCACTATTGACAGACTTCATATTCCTGTTGGGGATGGAATTCTGTATGGTGGCGGGTTTGTCGTGCTGGATAGATTCAGAATAGTAGATTTCGATATGTTCTACGGTGCCACTCCAACATCAGGGGGAGTCGGAGTGCCGGTTTACTATCCGCTATTGGGCGTGAATTTGGATGGAATTTTCACCGGTGAAGTTCATATGACAGGAGGGGATAAACGCTTCTATCTGGATGGGGATTTCACCTTTCATAAGCTGCGAGTATCGCTTGACACTTCGGGAACGCCCATAAGGCAGATTAGGAAGGAGGCATATTCTGCCACAGTTTCTCTAGATTTCGATTTCATTACAGGTAATAATTGTATTGTCTACCTTCCTAACGAGCAATTACGGATTATCCGGGCAACTGCAGAAACCGGACAGATTGTAAATTTGGTTTACAGTAATAAGCCCTACACTTTTTCCTTTACAGGCGTTTTACCAATTAAAACGGGCGATATCTTCTATTTCGATCGGGATTTTCGGATTACCGAAGGATCGCTAAGTTTTAACGAAACATCCGAAAAATTCAATCCCACGCTTGCCTTTCGAGCGGAAACTCGTGTCAAAGATGAGAAGAGTGAGGATGTTCAGGTTGCATTGGTTTATAATGCCCCGATCATGTCCGATTTCAATCCGACTATCGAAACCGTTCCACCACGTTCGGATATCCTATCTCTTTTTGGGCAGGCAGTTGCACCTTATGCAAATTCCCAGGATAATCGGGGAGCGAGCAGGATGTTGCTTGCGGCAAGCGGTATTTTCGGCCAAATGGGCATTGTTCAACCGTTTGAGAAAGCGCTACAGGAGAGATTCAATCTCGACATGGTTTCAATTCAAACAGATATCATTGAAAACACCTTGACAGAAGGCCTGACAAGGGGCACCGACACAGGGTTGGGAACTCAATCTCGAAGCTTGGGGCGGTATCTGGATAATACAAGTATGTACGTCGGCAAATACATAGGGACTTCACTATTTTTTTCCGGAACCTTAACCGCCAATTTCCTTGAAGATCAGAGAACTAGTTCCATCATCGGAAGTTTAGAATTCCAAACTTCGGTCGATTTGGAAATGTCAACTCCGTTCTTCAACGCTTTATGGTCGTATTCTCCCAACCCTGACGAAGGATTCGTTGCCGGCAATGCAATTACCCTCAAATGGCACTTTTCATATTAGAACTGACTGCGTCCAGAAATGGATTAGGATAGCGAATGCGACGTATAAGAATCCTGATTCTCTTAGTTATTCTTCCTATAAATGCTTTTGCGCAGGAAGAACAGTGGTATGAAGGCAAACCAATCTCCGATATCCAGTTTGAAGGTCTTGGAACAGTTTCAGAAAATGAACTCTTGGGATTAATACGGCCTTACCTGGGGAGAACTTATACAGATTCACTGTCTTGGGAGATACAAAGCAAGCTTTACGCGCTGGATTACTTCAATATCATCCTTCCAGATTTGCGTCCGGGGATTTCCAATCCGGAAGGTGTGGCGCTTATCTTTCAGGTTAAGGAGAAACCTCAGGTGGAGGACGTGCTTTTCACCGGCAACACCAAAGTCAGATATGGGGTGTTGGCGGATGAAGTACTAGTTAAATCCGGCGATCTTCTCAATCCAGGTTCCCTTAGTCTCGATGAACAGAAAATTGTCGATTACTATTTGGAGAAAGGATTTATCGATGCGGAAGCAGTTGCAAGCTACATCGTTGATGAACTTACGAACACGGCAAGTGTTTTATTCGCTATAGTTGAGGGCAAGCAGACAAAAGTCAGCGATATCCAATTCGTGGGAAACGATGAGCATGTTTCCGATAAAACGTTGAAGAGTTTGATGAAGACAAAACCCCAGTCATTTTTTGGCAAGGGACTTTATGTTGAAACGAAACTTCAGGAAGATATCAAGGCGATAGAGCAGTACTATAAAGACCAGGGACTTATCAATGCAAAGATTCTGAATGTTGACAAAGAGATTGTAATTGATGAAGAACAGAATCTTGCCAAACTTGCAATTACGATTGTAATCCAGGAAGGTGATGTATGGACATACGGCGGGATGAACTTTGATGGGAACAGTATTTATCAAGTTTCCGAACTGGAGGAACTCGTATTGCAACAGCCCGGAGAGGTGTTTAACAGCTCCAGATTTCAAATGGATATCCAGCGAATTGAAGATCTCTACTATGAAAATGGCTACATATTCAATAATTTTGCCTACGAAGAGATTCGGGACAGTGAACAGCATATAATTTCTTATGATGTAAAAATAACTGAAAGGGATCTCGCATACATTGAAAACATAATTATTCGTGGAAATGATAAAACAAAGAGCTACATCATTCGCAGGGAACTTCCACTCGAAGAAGGAGAGGTGTTCAGTAAGTCGAAGATTATTGATGGAGTAACCAATCTGCTCAATCTTCAATTTTTCAGCGCTGTCGAACCACAGCCGTATCCAGGAGATGAAGATGGACTGATGGATTTGGTGATTGAAGTAGAAGAAGGAAAAACTTCTGATATTGGTCTTGGCCTGACGTTTTCAGGTGGGCCTGATTTTCCGATATCTGGCCAAGTAAGCTGGAGCGATAAGAATTTCCTCGGACGCGGGCAGATTATTGGTGCAACTGCTACTGCGTCACCGAGTGTACAAAGTGTATCGCTAGGTTTTACGGAACCTCGAATTCTGGGTTTGCGTTGGTCTGGCGGGGCTGAATTTCGATGGGGCCACAGTGTAAATAGACGTATTAACATGGATTTGGATGGCAATGGCTTCCCCGATCCTTATCTCACTTGGAATGAATATGATGCAGTGGGCAGAATCGTGCCCAGAGATCATCAAATGCAGTATGATTCCCATTTTCTTTCTACCACTTTTAGCACGGGATATACATGGATAACTAGATTAGGTCGTTTCGGTGCTTCAACAGGGCTTCGTCTTGCATGGGAATTTGTCAAGTATGACCCAACTGTATATAGACCGCACAGCAAAAACATCAGAGAAAACCTGGAAACTTGGAAATATGATGACAGCATTTCTCTACGGGTTTCCTGGGATACGAGAGATCTTCAGTTTAATCCAACGAAGGGATTCATTCTGAGCGAGAGTGTTACTTTTGCAGGCATACTTCCGGCATCTCGACGGGATTATATAAAGAGTATAACTAGATTCAATTTCAATCAGTTATTGTTCAAGGTGCCTGTAAATGATGAGGGTGGATATTTTCAAAGCATCTTTTACTTCAATACGGCGTTCCAGGCATTGCTTAGCAAACCATGGATAAACGAGACCGTTGATAGGCAGAGAGATGGGTTTTACATTGATGGAATGTTTGTTGCGAGAGGCTGGGAGCCGAATTCCGGCTATCGATACCTGTGGGATAACACCCTGCAGCTTATTTTTCCGATTGCTCCCAATATTTTGGATTTCGATATTTTCTTAGACGCAGTTGGCTCCTGGGTTGCAAAAGATGGCAGATTCAAGAGCAGCAACGCTTTGCTAAAAATGAACATCCACGATTGGCGTTTCAGCCTGGGTGGAGGATTCCGATTCGCGAACCCTCAATTCCCCATTGGCATATATCTGGTGAAGAAATTCCGGTGGAATATTGATGGGGATATTGACTGGAATCCTGAGCCGCGTTTAGCCGAGTTCAAGAAATGGGGTATGGATCTGGTTATAGCCTTCAAACTGGATATTTATTAGGAGCTTTGTCAATGAAAAGGCTGGTTATTTCAATATTGTTCGAGATTGGATTGATTCAAGTTCTTCCTCTTGGTGCCGAGCAGATCACTAAAGTGGCTGTTTTGGATTATGCGAGAATACTATCCGCCTTTTATGTCGATTCTGCTGAAGCCAGGAGAATCGAGAAGATGAAGACAAATTATGCCAATGAAGTTCGTAAGTTGCAAGATGAGATACAAAGCTTGGAGGAAAGAAAAATCACTGCCATGATTCGTGGCAACGTGAGAGATGAATTGAATTTGGAAAGTAAGATTCAGGAAAGGAAACAGTACTATCAGGAATATGTCAGGATTAAGGGCAATCAAATTCAGCAGGCGGTAACGAACCTGAGTTCCAGCAATGAATTGGCCCGGACAATTCTTAATGAAATCCAGGTTGTCGCGGAAACAAATGGATTCAGCATTGTTTTAAAACGTTCAGACCCAAACTTACTGTGGTGGAATTACGAGGTTGACATAACCGATTTGGTATTGCAGCGATTAATGAAAACTGAATAGAGCGTTGAAATGCTCCCCAGCAACGAAAATACACCTATGTTCCGCCAATATGATCGGCAGAAGGAAAGCTACAAAGATTCCGTGCTTCTCTTCAGAATGGGTGATTTCTATGAGATGTTCAAGTCTGATGCCATAGAAATCAGCCGGCTGCTGAATTTAACTTTGACTCAACGGCAAGGTGTTCCGATGTGCGGTATACCTTACTATGCTGTCGATAATTACATTGCCCGCCTATTGGAACACGGAAAGAAAATTGCCATATGCGAGCAAGTTGAAATGCCTAAGGGGAAGGGACTGGCAAAGCGGGAAGTTGTTGAGGTTGTCACTCCGGGCACGATAATCAATGTTTCCCATTTGGATAATCGAACCAATAATTATCTTGCCGCACTAGTCGGAAATGGCAAGAACACCTCCCTGGCCTATGTCGATCTCTCCACAGGGGAGTTTCGCGCCACTGTGTTGGCGGAAAATTCAGAAAAGGAACTACTACGGAGAGAGATTGCGCGAACAAACCCTAGGGAGGTGATTATACAAGAGGTTTTGCTCGAGTCAGATAAATACTCATTTCTGGGTGATTTAGACGTAGTTCTGGACTGCCAGCCCGACTGGGTATTCGACTTAAGGCAGTCTCGGGAGCGGCTTCTCAAACAGTTTCAGACGGCTAATCTAAAAGCATTTGGAATCGATGATGAGGAACCGAGCATATTGGCAGCTGGCGCAATACTCAACTACCTGGATGACAAACATAAAGGAGTTTTACCTCATATTCGTTCGATTGAGATTTTCGACGAGAGCAGTGCCCTCGGATTGGATGAATCGACAATTAGAAACTTGGAAATAGTCAAGAATCTGCATGACGGGGGCAGTTCTTTCACACTGCTTGAGACTCTGGATCATACAAAAACGTCCCTGGGCGCGAGAAAACTCAGGAGAAGAATTCTACAACCCTTCCCAGAGCTTGCGAGTATAGTTCTGCATCATGAACGGGTGGAGAAACTGTACCGCAGTCAGACTACTCTCGCTAAATTGCGCGATTTGCTCTCTGGGATTTTGGATATTGAGAGACTATCGGCCAGAATTGCGATGGACAAAGCTCATGCCAAGGATCTTATCGCGGTGAGGGATTCGCTGACTGGGGCATTTGGAATTCGAGATATTGTAGAGGATTCTTTGCTGGATGATGGTCGAGGTGATCTTGAAGCGCTCTTCAGTCTTCTCTTCACTCTGGCGGAGATGTTTGATAAGTCGTTGATGGAGGAACCGTCAATTCTTTTAACGGAGGGCAGGCTAATAAAAGAAGGATGGGACAGCAAGCTTGATGAAATGAGGAGAAAAAATGACAGCGGAGAAAAAATACTGAAAGACTATGCAGCGGAAGAGAAGGCTGCAAGCGGAATCAACTCCATTAAATTGAAATACAACCGAATAATCGGATACTTCTTTGAAGTGAGGAAGGGGCAGGCAGACAGAGTTCCGGAGAGATTCAGAAGGAGACAATCACTGGCGCAGTGCGAAAGATTTACAACCGAGAAACTTGGGGAACTTGAAGCTGAAATCAACAGTATAAAAGAAAGAATAATTGAATATGAGCAGGAACTCTTTCTCAGTATCAGGGAAGAGGCAAAAAAACACGTTTCCGAACTACTTCGACTAGCGGGCATTATTTCAGATATTGATGTTGTTCAGGCCTTTTCCCATGCTGCAACCGAATATGGGTATGTTCGTCCCCGCATGATTGAAGATTCCAGAATTGAGATTGAGAGGGGACGTCATCCAATTGTAGAATGTCACATTCCGCATGGCTCATTTGTGCCCAACAGCATTTCCATAGATAGTGATGGGGTGTCCTTTGCTCTTATTACAGGCCCCAATATGGCCGGTAAGTCGACAATCCTGCGTCAGGTTGCATTAATCACGCTAATGGCGCACGCGGGGAGTTTCGTGCCGGCAGATTCCGCATTAATAGGGCTAGTTGATAGAATCTATTGCCGAGTTGGAGCCACTGACAATCTGGCTAGAGGAGAATCTACCTTCCTTGTTGAAATGAATGAGACGGCAAACATCCTTAGAAGTGCAAGCAAACAAAGCCTCGTAATAATGGATGAGATTGGGAGAGGCACTGGAACGGCCGATGGCCTGGCCATTGCGAAGGCCGTGTGCGAATATCTTCTCACTCAGACAACTCCAAAAACGCTATTCGCGACTCACTATCGAGAGTTGACGAAAATCGAGCATCCACATCTGATAAATCTGTCTATGGCTGTACATGAAAAAGATGGACTGCTGATATTTCCAAAGACTCTTGTGCCAGGTCCGGCGGAGGCTTCATATGGGATTCATGTTGGCTCTATGGCGGGACTTCCGGAGTCGGTGGTGAGAAGAGCACAGGAGTTATTGCTTTCGCAGGAAGCACGTTCATCGACTGAAACCACACGCAAAGCGGTACAAATTTCACTTTTTGACAACAGAGAAATGATACTGGAGAAACTTCGAGATTTGGAACTGGATAATTTGACACCTATGGAATCGTTACAGATTTTGGCAAGATGGCAGAAAGAATTGAATTTGGTTAGCTAGTTTCAAGCAGAAAAGACAATTCCATGGTTATCGCAGCCAGTGTCCATTGTGAATTGTATTTGTCCGCTATGCGGCGCTGATACACCCGCGTATTTCACGCCCTGTACCGATTGCAGCAACAAGGTTTCCAGGTTTAATCCGGATACCTGTAAGTACTGTAGCGTTGATTTGGCGGGAAGCAGAAATCCATGCCTTGTGTGCCGAAGCAATCCACCCACTTTGGATATGCTGAGGACAGTGGGGAACTGGAGCGGTCCTTTACGTGAATGGCTTTCTGCCCTTAAATATGGTGGCGATACAAGGATGGCCTGTTGGCTCTCAGATAAGCTTCTTGAAATCTATAGCGAGAACTGGGCTGGAATACCTATTGTACCGGTTCCGCCTCGAAAGGCACGCATTTTTTACAGCGGAATAGATCCGGTGAATGAGATGGCATGCTGGATGGAGAAGAAAGGAATTCAGGTTTTAAGATTGCTGAAGCGCAAAGGCAACCAGACTCAGAAGTCTTTGAATCGCGACGAGCGTTTACAAGCGTTGGCACTTAAGTACGAACTCAAATCGAAGGCCAATAGCACTTATAACGAAACAGTTCTTCTGGACGACGTAAGTACAACCGGCGCAACCTTAAATGCATGCGCCCGAGTGCTTAAATCGGCGGGGGTACAAAGGGTTTATGCACTGGCAGTTTGTAAGGACTAGCCTCGAAATCACTTGACTATCATTGTCGGAACTGCTAGTCTGCCTCATAAGTATTCAGAGTTGCTTCTTTATGAGTAAAGGGCCCACATAGAGGTTTCTTTTTCCAGGTTGCTATGCGTGCAAATCCTACATTGGAGGAATCCATCACTGAAATCGTGGAACAAATGGCATTTGTACTTGTCGAAATGTCCATTGAACACCACAAGAGGGGTGAAAAAATAAATCTTGTGCTCCACAAGAACGAGGGGATCAATCTCGATGATCTCGTCCAGGCTCAGAAAGTACTCCGTCCGAGGCTTGAAATAGAATTTAACAGGGAAAATCTTATAGTGGAAATCACATCACCTGGTTTAACGCGTGCCATAAAGCATCCACGCGAATACAAAATTTTCCGTGGAAAACAAATGAAGTTATTGCATGAGGGAAGATGGATTCATGGAATGCTCAAGGAAGCTAACAACTTGAGTGTTATGATTGCAACGGAAACTGGTGAACTCGCAATTCCAATAAAACAAATCAAAAAGGCTAAGCTAAGTAACTGGCAGTAAGTTGAAGGTGTGGAAATGAATTCCGATTTTGCTGACTTGGTAAAAATGATACAAGCCGAAAGGGGAATCACCGAAGATTTGGTTTTGGCCACGATTGAGGAATTCCTGATTGCTGCATATAAAAAAACCTTTGGGACGTCTGAAAATGCCGTTGTCAAGTTTTTGGGCCCTGAAGGCGGTGTTTCAATTTTTGCTAAAAAAGTCATAGTTGAGGATGATGATTTATACAATCCAGTAACAGAAATAGAGCTTTCAAACGCTTTGGACCTTAATGAGGACTGTGAAGTGGGTGATGAGCTGTTGATTGAGATAGATCCCAAGGATTTCGATCGGGGGGCGGTTCAGAGTGCCAAGCAGAAGGCCCGTCAGAGTCTTAGAGTAATCCAAAAAGATACGCTCTATTCTGAATTCAAAGACAAAGTCGGAGAAATGATAATCGGCTATTTCCAACGCGAAAAGAATGGGACAATTTTTGTTGATTTAGGAAAGACTGAAGGGATACTGCCGCGTCGGTTTCAATCACCAAGGGAAGAATATCATCATGGTGATAGAATCAAGGCAATGATCGCCGAGGTGAAAAAAGGCCTCACGGGATTGGAAATAATACTGTCTCGTTCTCATGGTGAATTCGTCAAAAGAATATTCGAACTGGAAGTGCCAGAAATATACGATGGAACGGTCGAGATATTCAAGATTGTAAGGGAACCAGGCTTCAGAACCAAAGTGGCGGTATATTCAACCCGCGAGGATGTCGATCCAGTCGGCGCCTGCGTTGGGCTTAAGGGTGTCAGAATACAGTCCATTGTTCGGGAGCTTGAAGGTGAGAAGATAGATATTCTGAAGTACGATAGCGATCCGGTCGTGTTTATTAAAAATGCGCTTAGTTCTGCGGAGGTTCAAGGTGTCATCATTCTTGACGGCAGAAAGAGACAGGCACTCGTGATTGTACCCGAACAACAGCTTTCACTGGCAATCGGCAAACAGGGGCTGAATGTTAGATTGGCCAATAGGCTGGTCGATTGGAATATCGATGTCAAAACCGAAGCACAATTTTCCGAAATGGATATCTCAAAAGAGGCTTCCCGAGTTGCTTCAGACCTGTTTAGTGGAATTGATTCTGGGGATGAAGAAATAACGAAAATCAGCGAACTGCCGGATATTTCCGACCGTCTTGTTTCGGTACTGAAAGAAAATGGCATAGAATTGATAGAAACACTTGTTAATTTAACAGCCGAAGAACTTGAAGGCCTTACAGGTTTGACTCTCTCTGATGTTGAACAGATTCGGAAAATCATTGATGATAACGTAGAAATAATAGAAGAAGGCGAGAATGAGGTTACGCAAACAAAAGAGGTAGTTGATAAGACTGGAGGAGAGGAGGCAGATACTTACGAATGTCCCGATTGCAAGCAGGCGATCACTGCAGATATGTCAACCTGCCCAAACTGTGGCGTTGGCCTGAGTTTTGTGGTTGAAGAAGTCGAAGAGCAGGAAAATAGTTGATGGTGGAAAAATCCGACAAAAAAAAACCAAAAGCCACTCTGATAAAGCATAGGAAAGCAGAGGTTCTAAAACCTCCGATACAGGAGAATTTGACCGACACCGAGAAGAAAAAGGTGTTGGTAGTGAAGAAGAAAAAAGTTGTTGTCAAATCCAAAATTACTTCTGCTTCGAGGACTGGGGGCGTAGGTTTGAACCGCATTGAGAAAGCCGAATTTTCAGATACTCAGAAAATCACGGTGAGAGAGGGCGAATTAGACAAAAAAGCCCCCCCCATTGTCGAGCAAGATTCGCAAAAATCGAGGTTGTCCGTATCGGGTGCCACCAGAAACAGCGGACGTTCTGCGGCGTCGAATGATACCGGTATCACAGGCGATAGAAAATTGGACAGAACCGCAGACAAAACAGAACAGACTAGAGTTGCTATTGAAAAGAGCCCGAGGAATGCAAGTTATGGTGCTGAAGCTGCTGGAATAAGCTCCGAAAAAATCGGATCCGGTAAGGATACAGTGGCATCTCCCCCTCGTGGAATGAAGAACATCAACGGAATACAAACTTACGAGTCTAAAAGAATTGGAGGCAGGGCCGGTATAGTATCCGGGCGGCGTGTAGATGGAGACTACAGTAGGCGTCCAGCCGTGCGAACTGAGAATAGGCAGAGAAATGGCTCTTTCAACCGTGTAGGATACAACCGTGGCAGTGCTGGGGGAACGGGTCGTGCTGGGAATTATGTGCCAGGTAAATCTTTTAGACAATCAGAGAATCGTACACCAGGTGGCAGGAGGGGGACGGGCACCCCGGTACGGACCGGTACAAGGATTGGAAGTGGAGGAACTGGCAGATCTATCGGGGGAGTTGGCGCTTATAGAAATTCACCAGCGAGTTCTCCACCCCCCAATCGAGGTAAGTCGTTCTACAAAGCAAAGAAAATTTACGACAAACACCGCGAGGAACAGGAAAAAATCTATCAGTATTCAAAGAAAAAACAAATAACGCAGTCTAATCCAGTGCCCAAAGAGATTGATATGATGGAAGTGATAACGGTATCGGAACTTGCCAGAAAAATGAATCTAAGGGCTTCAGCCCTCATTTCGAAACTGATGAGTATGGGCATGATGGTAACAATTAATCAGCAGATTGACGCGGAGACGGCGACAATTTTGGCAGATGAGTATGGGTGCAAAGTCAATATCGTCAGCTTATATGATGAGACAATTATTACTTCTGAATCCGATGACGAGGGCGATCAGACTCAACGTCCTCCCATTGTCACTGTGATGGGACATGTCGATCATGGCAAAACAAAACTGCTCGATGCGATTCGGAGCGCGGATGTTATATCGAAGGAGCATGGTGGCATTACACAGCATATAGGAGCCTATATGGTTCACACGAGAAAGGGGAATATAACCTTTCTCGACACTCCTGGACATTCAGCATTTTCCATGATGAGAGCACGGGGAGCTCAAATTACCGATTTGGTAGTTCTAGTCGTGGCTGCAAATAGCGGTGTGATGCCGCAAACCGTGGAAGCAATAAAACATGCAAAAGAAGCCAAATCTCCGATAATTGTAGCCATCAATAAAATGGATTTATCCGAAGCAAATCCGGATATGGTAAAACAACAACTATCTGAGTATGACTTAATTCCGGAAGATTGGGGTGGATCCACCCAATTTGTTGAAATATCTGCTTTGAAAAACGAAGGCATCGACAACCTCCTCGATGTCGCAATACTCGTATCCGAAATGCTCGAGCTAAAGGCCAATTGGATTCGCAAAGCCGAGGGAAAAGTAATTGAATCCAAGATAGACCAGGGTAGGGGAATTGTATCAACGGTATTGGTAGAAAATGGAACTTTGAGAGTTGGCGATGCCTTTCTTGCTGGAATATACCACGGGAAAGTGCGAGCCATGTTCAACGACAAAGGTTTACCGCTTAAAGAAGCCACGCCATCCATGCCTGTGGAGATACTTGGATTTTCGGGCATTCCGGATGCTGGCGATCCTTTTCAGGTAACAGAAAATGAGAAGGAAGCTCGTCAATATGGTGGCAAGCGGCAAGAGCTTAGGAAAATGGAAACTGCCAAGAATGTGAAGAAGATTACTCTTGATAATCTCTACGATTCAATACAGGACAGTGACGTTCAGGAACTTCGGATAATTATCAAGGGAGATGTACATGGTTCGGTTGAAGCGTTGCAAGACACGCTGGAGGACTTGAGTACTGATGAGATACGACTTGTTTGTATCCGTGCAGCTGCGGGCGCAATTATCGAAGACGATGTAAATCTTGCAGCTGCCCTGGATGCCGTTATTATTGGTTTTCATGTTAGGCCGACGACCAAGGCACTCACGATAGCTGAGCGTGAGAAGGTAGAAATCCGAAAATACAACGTAATCTATGATGCCGTGGAAGATATCAAGAATGTCATGGAGGGTATGCTAAAGCCTGATATGGAGGAGCGCCTGGTCGGCCGGATTGAAATCAGAGAAATTTTCAAGGTTCCCAGAATTGGAACCATCGCCGGATGTATGGTTATGTCCGGCAGCGTGAATAGGAAGAGTCAGGTGCACCTTGTCCGCGAGGGCGTTGTACTGCATACAGGTGGACTTGTCTCGCTGCGCCGTTTCAAAGAGGACGCAAAAGAAGTAAAAGAAGGATACGAATGCGGTATAGGACTTGAAGGCTATTCCGACATACAGGTAGGCGATATCATAGAGGTTTTCGAAATAGCAGAGGTAGCCAAAAAATTGGGAGTTCAAGCAAGCGATGAATGATATCCGCTTGAAACGAGTGGAGAGCTTAATTCGTGAAAAGGTGAGTTTCCTGATTTTTGCAGGGAATGTGAAGGATCCCCGGGTAGACTCCACCGTGACACTCACGCGAATCAAGGTTGCGAAGGATCTCTCATCAGCCCGGGTTTGGGTGAGTTCCTTTGGAGGTGAACAAGCTACCCAGAGAGCGGTCATTGGACTGAATAATGCGGCAGGATTCATTCAGTCCAGAATCGGTAGGGAAATTCACATGAAGAAAACCCCAAAACTTCGATTTCTTTCAGATGATTCAATTCGAGAGGGATTCACAGTCAGTAAACTCATAGACAGGGCTGTGTTAGACAGATAATCGAGGTTGTTAATCCAATTGAATTCAAATTCCAGAGTTTTCCTGTTAGATAAGCCAGTCGGGATTTCGAGTTTCATGGCGCTTGACAATCTTAAGAGGACGCTTGGAACAGCAAAAGTTGGTCATGCCGGCACTCTGGATCCCTTTGCAACGGGTCTTCTCGTTGTCCTTTCGGGTAAGTTAACCAAGGCGGCGTACTTATTCTCGAGAATGGACAAAGATTACGAATCTGTTATCCGCTTCGGGGTTGAAACCAATACGCTTGATGTTGAAGGAAAAGTAGTCGCCGAGGCTCCAGTTCCCGACTTTCACACTATCAAGAGAATTGTGGATAATTATACCGGAAATATAATACAGACACCACCTGCATTTTCGGCGGTTAAAATCAATGGCGATAGATCCTATAGACTGGCACGAGAAGGATTGGAAGTTGATATCCCGAAGAGAAGCATCCGGATATATTCATTTAGGATAATAAAATGGACCCCACCGAATCTTCGAGTTCACATACGCTGTTCATCGGGAACATATGTTCGATCTTTGAGCAGAGATATAGGCATTGCTTGTGACAGCAGGGCTTTTTGCTACTCTCTAAGGCGTCTTTCTATTGGACCATTCTCAGTTCGAGATGCGATGGAACCAGATCGAATTGACAAAACAAATGGATATGGCCCAGTTGAGCTTGCACAGCTTGTTCGAATTCCAACCGTGTTGCTTCCGGATGAAGTGGCTGAAAAACTGAGAATGGGAGTATCTCTGAATCGACTCAAACGATGGCTCCCGAAGATTGAAGCACCAACGCTTTGCATAAGCTCCGATAAAGAAGCGCTTGCAATGCTGGATATCAAGAGGGGACAGTTAGCCTATCGTATTGTGTTTTAATGCCGGATTGGAGCCAATATTCTTGAGACGCTTCGCTTGTCTTGACTGAGGCTTCTATAAATGACATCTTGACCCGGGCCATTTGATGAGGTACCTTGGTTTCTGACAGTGAGGCTAGCTGTAATTGATACTTCTGGTGTTTCACATCCGGGTATCGAGAGAATAATTTCGATCGCGTATGTTCGGTCGGTAAGTGGTATTTTTTACCATAAACAATTTAACATCGGAAGTCGAGGAATAAACATGCCTCTCACAAAGGACGATAAAGCTGTTATAATAACGGGTTTCGGCAAAGATAAGAAAGATTCGGGTTCTACCAGTGTCCAAATTGCTCTTATTACGAAGCGCATCGAGGATTTACAAGTTCACTTTGATAAGCACAAGAAAGATTACGCCTCCAGGCGTGGGCTGCTGAAGATGGTTGGACAGCGCAGACGACTTCTTCGCTATCTCAAGCATGCCGATCTTGAGAACTATAGAACGCTTATATCCAGGCTTGGACTTAGAAAATAGAGCAGGAAAAGAATGTATACATCAAGTTTTCGAATTGGCGGGGAAGATTTAATTCTTGAGACAGGAAGAATAGCGAAACAGGCAAATGGCTCAGTTTTAGCACGTTATGGGGGCTCGGTTGTGCTTTCCACGGCATGTTGCGGTGCTGAGACAACAGAGGGTGTGGATTACGTGCCGCTGATGGTTGATTACAATGAGCGTTATTATTCTGCTGGGAAAATTCCCGGTGGATTTATAAAGCGTGAAACCCGTCCTAAAGACAAGGAAATACTGGTTTCCAGGCTGATTGACCGACCGATGAGACCCCTGTTTGATAAGAGATTTGGCCGGGATATCCAGGTTATACCAATGGCCATATCAACCGATCAAATTCATACACCAGATATACTAGGTATGATAGCAGCCTTTGCTTCGGTAGAGGTTTCGGATATACCATTTAACGGACCCCTGGCGGCGATAAGAATTGGTTCTGTAGATAATAAATTCATCGTTAATCCGACATTCCAGCAGATTGAAGAATCTGAACTTGATATTGTCATTGCCGGCAACAATGACGGGATAGTGATGGTTGAGGGCGGCGCCAACCAAATTTCGGAACAACAGATGCTTGAAGCGCTTGAGCATGCTGAAAATGTATTGAAGGAACTTTGTAAATACATGTCGGATTTCGCGTCTGTGGCGGGCAAAAAGAAACTCTCGATTCCCGATAAACTTCCTCCTCTTAGCTTTGAGGATGAGGTTTTGAAAAAAGCGACGTCCATGCTCAAAGATGTGGTTTTTCTCCCGGATAAAATTACTCGCGCAAACAAAGCTAAGAACGTCAAAAAAAAGCTTGTCGAATTGTTTTCCAGCGAAATAGAGGCCCATGGTGATAATGGCAGGATGATTTTCGATGCCTTACTCGATAAGATTCATTCCAACATCATGAGACAATCCATCGTGAATAACCAAAAAAGATGTGATGGGCGTTCCCCCTCTGAGATTCGCCCGATAAGCACCGAAGTGGGATTTCTGCCAAGAGTTCATGGCTCAGCGCTTTTTACCAGGGGGGAAACTCAGTCAATTGGAGTGGCTACGCTTGGTAGTACTTATGATGAGCAAATATTTGATGACATAGATGGCGATAGGCGATCACGTTTCATGTTGCATTACAATTTTCCTCCCTATTCAGTGGGAGAAACCGGCCGAACCGGAACGGGACGTCGCGAGGTTGGACACGGGCATCTGGCCCAAAGAGCGATTGAACCGGTTCTTCCCACGAAAGAAGAATTCCCTTATACGGTGCGAGTTGTATCGGAAATTACCGAGTCCAACGGATCCTCGTCAATGGCGAGTGTCTGTAGTGGAACCATGTCTCTTCTTGCGGCCGGTGTTCCTATTAAGGCCCCAGTAGCGGGCATTGCCATGGGACTGATTCAAGAGAACGGGAAAAACGTTATCCTTTCAGATATTCTCGGCGAAGAGGATCACATGGGTGATATGGACTTCAAAATGACGGGAAGCGAAGCTGGTATCACTGCCTTTCAGATGGATATTAAGGTGACTGGAATAGGCCTGGATGTTATAAGAAATGCATTGGAACAGGCTCGTGAAGGCCGCTTGCATATCTTGAATGAAATGCTGAAGACTATTTCCAAACCATCTGAGAGAATTAGTGAATACGCTCCCATTGTTCTGACATATAATGTCGACATTGACAAAATCGGAACTATTATTGGCCCCGGGGGCCAGAATATTCGCAATATTAGTGAAACTTCGGGGGCAAAGGTAAACATTGATGATCAAGGTGCGATAACGATATTTTCAAGGGATGGGAGAAGTGGCGCGGAGATTGCTTTGAATATGGTGAAAGCGCTCGTAGAAGACCCTGAAGTTGGGAAAGTCTATAATGGAACCGTGAAAAGAATCGTCGATTTTGGGGCCTTTATCGAGATACTTCCCGGGAAAGAGGGACTTTGTCATATTTCCAAGTTGTCAGAGCAACGTGTCAGCTCCGTCGAGGCTGTTTTGAAAGAAGGACAAAGAGTTGAAGTTAGGCTCATCGATGTCGATCGTATGGGTCGATTCAACCTCAGTATCGTGGACGTTGGCAACCCGAACTGGAAGCCTGTGTCTGGTGTCGGCAACTTTCGACAAAAAACACCTCCGCCTAGAAGACCTAGAAGTTAGGTAACTGATAGCTTGCCGTGCCAATTTGCAAGATTGATGTCGGGGGAAATTTTGGCTGAAGCTGACAATCTGATTGTGGAATTCACTGGCAATACCAAGCTTTTCCCAAACTATGCCACTTCGTCTGCGGCAGGAGCTGATTTAAAGGCCGACTTAACTTCGCCTGTTTTTCTGAAGCCGGGGGATCGCTGTCTAATACCAACTGGTATATCTGTTGCAATTCCCGCTGGTTGGGAAGGACAGGTTAGGCCACGGTCGGGGCTTTCAATCAATAAAGGTGTTACGCTGTTGAATAGTCCAGGAACGATTGATTCAGACTATCGAGGAGAACTCAAGGTTATCCTTATCAATCTGGGTAGAGAAGTCGTTAGTATTGAACCAGGAGAGCGAATAGCTCAATTAGTTATCGGCAGGATTGCAACCGCTAATTTTGAGCTAGTTAAGGAACTTCCACCCAGCAATCGTGGTGCTGCCGGCTTTGGTTCAACCGGGAAATGAATTTGAATCGCTTATTCCATGCACGCCGCTTCAGCTGTGTGCTTTTTTTCCTGTTCTCATCCTTACTGTTGTTTTCTTGTAACACATCGAAAAAAAGTAATACAGTAATCTCAGATTCAGTCGATGAAATTTACCGTGATATGAGAACGGAATCTGCCGCACACATACGAGAAGCCAATGCGTCGGCGGAAGCTTCTATGCCGCTTGATTATCTGCTGACGGAAATTGACGCCTTGTGGAAAACAGACAAGAGGAAAGAAGCAAAACAACTCTTTGGAAAAATTGACAAAGAGCGGATATCACCTGGATGGGAAAGATCACAATGGGCGTACATGCGCGGGCTTTTGTTCACTGAAAAGTGGTCTGGATCGGAACTGGGATTAGCGGGAGGGAATGTTTCCGCGCTGCTTACTGATAATGATGATGTTTGGATTGGCACCTGGACAGGAGGCATAACACGCTTATCGGATCCTCTACAAACTTACACTCCGTGGGATGCTGGCCTGCCAACCCTGGCAATACGGACAGTTAATCGAATCAGGAAACATAAAGCCTCGATTTGGGTTGTAAGATATGGAGTTTTAGAGAGATATGATATCGAATCGGGGATTTGGGAGCTTATAAAGGATTTGCCGGTTAATGAACGTCTGCAGGATTTGTGCATCCTTGACAACAAGGTTTATCTTGGCACGCTCGGAGAAGGACTCTGGGTAAAAGAAGGATATGAATGGAGTATAATCCCTAATCCAGGTAAGTTTATAACAAGACTTGAATTAGGAGACGATGAAGAACTTATTGTCACTACAATGAACATGGGTCTATTTTTATATAGACCCAGGGAAAACATTTGGATACGACCTCCTTCAGCTTCACTTAAGGAGGCAAACATAACTTCTGTTTCGAAATTTGGTGATCGGATTGTTGGGGGAACCTTTGGTGATGGTGCTTTTATCTGGAATACGAAGACTTCCGAGGTACTGTGGTTTGGATTGGAAGAACTAGGCGATCTTTGGGTTCTATCAGTAGCTGAATTGAACGGATTACTATTCTTCGGTACTTTTGGATCTGGCTTGAACTGCTGGAATCTGAACAATGGGACTTGGGATAGACTGAGTATTGACGAAGGATTGCCATCCGTCGATGTAACCAGTCTATCTGTCGATACCAGAGGGAATATATGGGCTGGAACCCTGGGCGGAGGCCTTGTCAAAATATCCGGCGATATCTATGACACTCGGTAAGCATCACACTCTCAATCGATATATCGCATCCGAGTTCCTATTTTCCTTTTTTGTCAGTTTTCAATTCTTCTTCCTGGTTTTCTTTTTTAATCAGCTTTTGTTGATGGCTCAGGGAATACTGGCAAAGGGGATACCGATAGGATCGGTATTGTTGTTAATACTGTACTCCACCCCCTCTTTTCTAACTTTGTCTGCTCCATTTGCAACAATGACTGCAGCTCTAATGGCCTACGGCCGATTTTCCTCCGACAACGAAATTTTGGCCATGAGGAGCGCCGGGGTTAAGAAATCCGCAATTCTTCAGCCTGTTTTGGTTCTAGGAATCGCCATTTCCATAGTATCGTTCGGTGTAAATGATTTTCTCCTTCCCGCCGGCACAAAGGCTTTTCAGCGGCTTTGGGTGGAACTCAGTCTTACGTACCCTGAGTTGGAATTGGGAGAATACTCGGTTCGCAGATTTCGTCACACAACCTTTATTACAGGCGCAATTGACGATGTCGGTATTCATCCTATGATAATAGTGGAGAGAGACAATTCGGGGAATCTCAGCTCCATTATAGCGCGTTTTGCTTCGCCCTCAATCAGGGATAACAAAAGGGGATTTCCTGGTTTCAGAATGCATGATGTTTTATCACTAACCCCAAATTCAATTAGAACTGATGAGTGGACCTGGGGACGGGCTGATTACATGGATTATCGCCTTCTGGGTGATATGTCGACAATTTTTGATCAGTCTGAGAATCCAGCATACATGCGCATTTTGGCAGTTCGCAATACTATCAGGGAGAAGTCGGAAAATCAGAGAAAACGCTTTGAGGAACAAGGAGTGCGAATTGAGCGGCAGAAATACGAGCTGTCTCTGGAATATTTCAGCTTGGCCAGAGGTAAGGCTGGCATGATAGAGAATACCAAGAACAATATAGCCAATGATTATTCAAGAATAAAAGAGCTTGAAGCAGGTTTGCCTGTAGATCATTCAATTCAAATCTGGAAGCTGGAGTACTATCAGAAATTCGCCATACCGTTTGCCTCCTTGCCATTCGTTTTCCTGGCCTTTCCATTGGGTTTGATGGCAAAAAGGAGTGGCAGGGCAGTGGGATTTTTCATTGGTTTATTGTTAACAACTTTCTATTGGAGCTTACTTGTATTAGGGCGCTCGTTAGGATTGAGAACTGATGCTTCTCCGTTCCTTGTGATGATAGCACCTGAGATTGTGTTGCTTGTTATAGGAGTGGGCTTTTATTTGCGCCGGGTGCAGTCTTGAGGTTGTTTCAGAAACTGTTACTTCTGGAGTTTGTCCCCTTTCTAATTCTCGGAGTTCTTTTTTTCACTCTCATACTGGTACTTGCAGATATTTTTACCAATCTTTGGCAATACCTGAATCTTGAGGTGCCATTTGGCCAGGCCATCCAAATAAGCTTCATGTATGCTCCAAGAGCTTTGATATTTGCAATACCTATCGGTGCAATGTTCGCGGCTGCTTTTGCGTTTGGGAACCTTGGCGCAAGAAACGAGCTGATTGCGGTTTTTGGATCAGGAGTTTCGTTGTTGAGGTTTGTTTTACCTCTGTTGGCGCTGGCCGTCGTTCTGAGTGCAGGAGTCTTCATATTGGAAGACCGTGTTGCGATACCAATCACTAAGAAGAGCAATATGATTTCCAATAAACTCCTCGGAAAACAGGATTCAAAAAGCCGTTCGAATGCGGTGGCTATATCCATGGGAGGACGAGTTATTTATGTTGCGGATTACTATGATGATTCAACTTCCACACTCTCGGGTTTAACTGTCATTATGCTGAACGAGGATTATGAGTTCTTTAAGCGGATAGATGCACAGAAGGCGGCCTGGAATGAATCTGGGTTGTGGCAGCTTGAAGGGTGTAGAATCTATTACTACGGGGAAGACGAAGAGATACTACAAGTTTCGAGAGAGGAATACAGCGACGAGCTGATTAATGAGAATCCGGATACCTTCCGACTTGATACGAGGGAAATTGAAGAGATGACTGGAAAGGAAGCGCGGGCATGGATAGCGATACATAAGAGAACGGGGTTGCCCTATAAAGTGCACCAAGCGAAATACTATCAACGTTTCACAATGGCGCTCACACCGTTTTTAGTTGTATTGTTCGCCGGTGCCCTTGGCGGTCGTTTTCGGCGCAATATCTTGCTGGTTAGTCTGCTGGCCAGCCTTGCGATGTCTTCCGTATGGTACATAGTTCGCATGATATCAACCTTACTATCTGAATTGGGTATTCTCACGCCAATAGCGGGAAGCGTGATTCCTTACCTGGGCTTTTTAGCGCTTGGTGCGTGGATGTTCAGGCATGCGAAGACTTAGAAGCGACGATGTTAGAGATAGTTGCGAACGACAAGGATTGCTCGGCTAGAACCGGAACGCTTCACCTGCCAAGAGGCGACGTTGAAATTCCGACATTTTTGCCTGTTGGCACCAACGGTACGGTCAAAGCGATACAACACAGCACCCTCCGTCATATTGGCTATTCACTTATTCTGAGCAATACATACCACCTGTATTTGAGACCGGGCGTTCAAGTTATAGAGAAATATGGCGGCTTGCACAATTTCTCATCGTGGAATGGAAGTATACTCACTGATTCAGGCGGGTTTCAGGTGTTTTCACTTGCATCGTTTAGAAAGATTGCAAGAGATGGAGTTGCTTTCACTTCCCACATTGATGGATCCAGGCATTTCTTAACACCAGAGTCAGTTGTGGATATACAAGTTGCTCTCGGAAGCGATATTCAAATGCAACTTGATGTCTGCACAGCCCCTGGCATAGAAGCAGATGAAGCGCGTGAAGCTGTTGAACTTACGGCTCTTTGGGCTAAACGTGCAAAACAACGCTATCTTGAGCACTCCGCATCATCCAGAGGGTATCTATTCGGAATTGTTCAGGGAAATTTTTTCAAGGAATTACGAGTGTTGAGTTCATCGCTTCTATCGGAACTGGATCTTCCCGGTTATGCGATTGGCGGTCTGTCAGTTGGCGAAAAACCCGAAGTTTTCAAGGAATTCCTTGGATATACCGCTCCTTTGCTACCCCGTGATAAACCTAGGTATATAATGGGAATAGGTACGCCTGAGTATATGCTGGAATCAATAGAAGAGGGGATTGATTTCTTTGATTGCGCTTACCCGACGAGAGTTGCCAGAAACGGTACTTGCTTCACTCGATTTGGGATGATCAATGTCAAGAACTCGCAATTTAAAGATGATGTTCGTCCTATTGATACAGAATGCATATGTCCCGCTTGTGCGCATTACAGCCGCGGTTATTTAAGGCATCTATTTGTAGCGAAGGAGATACTGGGGCCGATGCTGCTTACCCATCACAATTTGCAATTTCTGTTTACGATGATGGAAGAGGCGCGTGGAGCAATAAGAAACGGTACTTTTCTAGGCTTCAAAACCGCATTTCTTGAGAGGTTTGGAACAGTTGATAAATAGTGCGAGCAACCAGCGGAGCGCACGTTCTGCGTTCGTAATAATGGGATGTACTTTAATCAGCAGGATCCTGGGTTTTGTTCGCACGGCTACAATAGGCGCTCTGTTTGGCGCAGGGGGTACAGCCGACGTTATCAACTTGATATTCAATATTCCTAACAATTTGAGGAAGCTTCTGGCTGAAGGCGCCTTAAGCACTGCGTTCGTACCCGAGTTATCTCGTGAGATTGTCTTAGATACATCTGGTTTGAAGGCCAGGCGATTAGGTAAAACCATAATCGGGTTTCAGATAATCATTATTGCCCCTGTTTTGCTTGGGGCGCTTCTATTCCCTGAGCAGGTTCTATACATTTTCGAGAGATTCAGCGATCCGTACAAAAAAGAGCTAAGTGTTGTACTACTTCGCTGGATGATGCCCTATCTGCTGTTTGTTTCGCTCAGTGCGATTATGATGGCGGTGCACAATAGCCATAACCGATTTCTTATTCCGGCGCTTACTCCAATTGCTTTCTCGATTTGCGTTATACTGTTTTTGCTATTCGGGCAGGGAAGATGGGGGACGGTGTCAATCGGTGCAGGTGTTCTGGCTGGCGGCCTGGCACAGATACTTGTACAGTACCCGAGTTTTAGAAGAATGGGGTATGGACTGATTCCATCGTTCGATTTCAATGATGATTCGTTAAAACGGGTTTTGCGGAAATGGCTGCCTATGCTGCTCACCTCCTCGCTATTTGTGATAAACAGTCAGATAGCGATGTTGCTGGCATCAACTCTTCCCGATGGGAATACTTCTTCTCTTACCTACGCAATTGTCTTCTTTCAGCTCCCTTTTGGTATATTTTCCGCATCAATTGCAACTGTTCTATATCCTAAAATGAGTCGATGTGCAGCACTCAATGACAACAACGGCTTGATAGATTGCTTAAGTTTTGGATATCGAAACCTTTGGGCCCTTCTAGTTCCTTCAGCTATGATTTTAGTACTCCTTGGAGAGCCCATAGTTGCTATTGCTTTTCAAAGGCGTGCCTTTACACCTGAGAATTCGATTGCAACGGCCAATGTGCTTGCCGCGTACTCGGTGGGAATGCCTTTTATCGGCCTTTTTGGTATTTCTCAAAGAGCGCTATATGCTCTAGGTGCAATCAAACGATCCTTTTTTTGCGCCTTGCTAACAGTATTCATTGACATAGCTTTATCTCTAGTATTTGTTTTTTGGATGGATGGGGACAGCATTGCGTTGGCATGGGCCAACTCCATAGCTTTTACAATTGGTTCGATTTTGCAGTACATTTTGATTCGACGTATAAGTAAATTCAGGATAGCAGGGGAAGTATTGTCAGCATTTGGAAAGATTTTAATCGGTAACACTGCCGGCGTGTTAGTGATTTTGGGTTTTTATCAACTCCTTGGAAGAAGCTGGTGGCTATCCGGAGTCAGCTGGACAGGAGTTGGATTGTTAGCGCTCATTGCTCTTGTAAGTTCCGCAATCATAGTTCTTTTCTATGGCTGGATGAAAATTGAAACCGTATCTCTGGTTCTCAATTCGATACGTCAGGATAATGATGGTGAGAAGTAAATCAGCGTTGATTTTAATCCTGTTAGTTTCAGAGATTCTGATCTCGCAGGAATCGCCTAATCGATTAGATGTGGCAACTTCGCCGCTCAACTCCAACAGCCTGCCAGACAGTATGAGAGTGAATCTTCCAGTGGAGAATCCAAGTGAAGAGGTAGATCGTCGAAAGAGCGTTCTTTTAAACGGAATTGATAGTGAAGTGGCAACAATACTGACAGAACTCCGAAGAGAAAAGAATGAGAAGTACAACGATGTACTGAAAGACATACTGCAGGAAACTCGAAACTCGTCAATCGCCACTGGAATATACAGTTTATGGGAAGAAACATCTTATAAGGCCGGACTTGTTATTGCGGAAAATGAGCTGGTCAAGGTTGTGGACGAACTTGCCTTTGAACCTGCTACAGTCAAAGCGGCAATGTCATACCTGGCAAAGCTGAAGCACTTTAAATCACAGAATTTGCTGATTGAGATTGTAGATAATCGAAATTCGGAAATTGCGACCTCTGCCGTAAGAGCCATTGGACTTATGGGTGGAGCAGTAGATGCGGCGAGAATCAAACGGTTGCTGGACAAACTGAAGGCTGAGGATCCGTTTGTCGAGGAAGAGCTCGTAGCGGCACTTATAGTAGCACTTGGAGACTTGCGTTATGGGCCGGCCGCAGACGAACTAATTGCCATAGTCGATGATGCGAGTATCCCTGCCGTTCATCGCAGATTCGCATGTATTTCGGTTGGCAAGATTGGTCGTATTGAAGATTACGAAGTTATTGAGAGGATTTATTATGAAACTGATGATGCGAATCTGCGTTCGTATGCACTGGCTGGACTTGCTGAATTTCCCAATCGGGATGATATAACCGCGGTTTTAATTCAAGCGCTCAAACGAGATTCTTTTTGGCGTATAAGGATGATTGCGGCCGAAAAACTCTCCGAATCGGATGCACCCGGGGTTCGCGAATTATTGAGATACAAGATAGTCAACGACCCAGTAAAGCAAGTTCGAATCGCGTCGGTTCACGCGTTGGGGAAATCATCTAACCGAAGAGATTGGAATTTTCTAATTGAGTATTTTGTAAATAGCAAAAATCCTTCTGATATCCGATTGGCCAGCTTCCTGGCGCTTACCGAGAACAGAATACTCGGCACTGAAAAGGCAGTTTTTTCCATCATGGACAGATTGTGGAAGGAGGATAAGGAACGTTTTCTGGAGTTCATCTGCCTCGAGGCCTCAAAAATCGAATGGGCTGCTCTTGCAACGGTTTATGAGCGAATGCTTAATCACGAAAATTGGGTAATCCAAGTATACGGAATTCGAGGAATCCGTCGAAACAATATTGTGTCGTTGATGAATAGGATAAACAGCTTCGATAGAGAAGGTATTGACGAGCGAGTGCGCCGGGAAGTAAGGCATGGTGGATAATCAATTGCTTTGCGGGAGCAAAGGCTTCAGCCAGCTATGCATCTTCAGAATGAAGATATCAGTGGAGCAATCTCTTCGGGAAACTCGAGTCTCATTTCCGCCTCGACGCTGATGAACCCTGGATTCACTTCGATTTCCCCGGGCCTGCGGTGATTGGGCAACTTGGGCCTCATCGGAAGTCTCATCTTCCACAGTTGCAGAAATGGCCTCACTGCAGTCTATCCAAATAGCTCCAAAATCACCGCCGAGGCATCGCAATGGCTCGCCAATTCTTGACTCCGTTATGGAGATTCACATCGCATATTTAGGGTAGCAGTGACACTGTAGCTGCTAGGCCGGTATCACGTATCATTGTTCCGGAGTCAGTTTCCGCTCCTGTTGTACTAACGTTTATGCGCATCTAAGATTCCACATTCGTCTGAGCTCTCTCATGTTTGTGCAGTTCTTACATGGACAAGAGAAATCGTGGATGAGAACTATTGATTACGAGATATCGCTGTTACGAACTAAATAATCACTGATGTTTCTTGTTCGAGTGCTTATTCTGAAGCTTCCGGAGCCAGGCTTGCATTTTCCGATGTTGAAACCTTCCATCCAGTCAGTCATCCAAAAAAACATATCGATGACAAATGCGACATATAGAAGTTCCTCGATTTCGAAAGGACAGACCCATCCTCGATGTGCTTTCAACAAAGAAAGCACTTCTCGAGAGCAATTTATGCTATACTTATCCACTGTGATTTCAACTTGTTCTTCGCAAATGCCAATCTTGGCATATAAGACTCGTGTGTGTTAAATTCATAGTCTATGAGGGGCAACTGTAAGTGATGACTAACAGGATATTGAATGCAGAAATGCGGCCCTTTGAAGCCGGATGGGCCCTTATAGAGACTGTTATCGCAGTTACCATTTTTTTTATTCTTACCGGAGCTGTGAGCTTTGCCGGTGTTCGTTATGTGAACAAGGCTAGACAGGCCACCGCCGCCAATGAAATTGCCGCATTTTCCTTGGCTCTGGACAGCTATTACCTGGACTGTGGCATGTATCCCAGCGAAGAACAGGGGCTTGATGCCCTTTGGGCAGTGCCGGTAACATCCCCGGTTCCTTCTGGATGGTCTGGACCATATCTAACCAGGAAGGACATTGAGGATTCCTGGGGGAGAGACTATATCTATAGGCGCCCGGGGCCAGAGGGACTACCCTATGCAATATTATCACACGGCGCCGATGGACTGGAAGGCGGGGAGGGTCCCGATGCGGATATCCACTCCTGGAAAAACTAGCGGATATGCCACACTCGATGCTCTTGTAGCTATCATTATTTTTGCCGTGGTGACGGTGGCGGCGGTAAGTGTATCGGGAGCAATAGTATCGGTGAGAACTCGTCGCCTTTCCGTACTGACAGAACTCTACTATACCAACGCCGAGGTGCAGGAAAGAAGCTGGAAATACTATGCATCATCCCCGAATCAGTAAAACCGAGGGGGGCGGCTCAGTTGTGGATGCTCTTATAGCGATAGTTCTTACTTCCATTGTTTCAGGCGGCGTATACATTTTCCTAAGCGCCCATACCGGACGTCTGTTTACCAATCTGAAGCAGGATCGCGATCTTATGCGTTTTGTTTCTCTGACAAGAGATTTCGAGCAGCGACTGGAACTTCTTTACTGCGATTGGTGGAAACAGGGAATTCGATACATAAAGAGAGAAAAAGGTGTGGAACTACACGCTGAAAACGGTGATCAAATCGACGTGCTGCGCATTGAGACTCAAGAGCATGCGATACTGCTTTCCGGACCTTCGGAGAAGGCCGTGACAGTCTACCACTTCGAAATAGTGGTGCCGGTTATCAATCCTGTGTTCGATGGAGAGGATCGTTTTTCCTCCATTCAGCTCACCTACTCCGAATCGCTTAAGGCATCACTCTATCTGCAGTCACGTCCACTTCATTCACGGTTGTCGGAGGCCATGCATTGACCTTGCAGTCTGGTTCAGCAACGCTCTATTCCCTTATCGCACTTTCATTTTCCAGTCTGCTGCTTTCTGCCCTTGTTGGACCACAGATAATCATGGGTCGACGAATAGCGACTTATGAAGCCGATGCGCAACGGAAACAGCAACTGGAAGAGGCAGTAATGTCAGTCCTTTCGATTCTGTCATCCGATCCAACGCCGCGGGTCGATGCTCCTGTCGATCCTCTCTGGACCACCATATCTCAATCGCAGAGTCAGCCGGTACTTTTATCGATTAAAGATGTTTCTTCTTCATTAAACCTAAACACCATCGGAATCAATTGGCTTTCCCAAAATTCCATCGCCGTAGAAATGGCATCCACCGGTGCTGTAGGGGAAATTCAGAAACTGCGTTCATCAGGAGGCATTTCGCCGAGAACTAACCTGGAAGGCATAGTTCCTCGAGATGCCGTTGGATCGATTTTTGGAATTTATGGATATGCCCATCCTCGCCTCATCGATAAGGAGGGATTGGAAGTCCTTTTAAAACCACGTCTGGGCGATTTATCGTCCGCCCTGGCTGAAAGAATCGTTTCGTACGGGAATGTCGATGAGGAAAATCATTTCCACTCCATGTTTGGAGAAGATTTGGGCCAGGCCGCTCCGATTGTTTCTCCCAGGCCCCTCATCAATGTCCATTTTATTGATGAACGATTGCTGAGAATTGTGCTCTCTCTTCAGTTCAACGGTGAGCCTCTGCCGAATCCCGATGTGGCTTTGGACGCTATTATATCAGTTCGCAGATTTAGAGAAATAACATCCGAATCATTACGTTCCATGATAGATATCGAGGAGGGGCAAGACGAGGTTTTTGCCTTCTTGGGCGTCCAGACATGGTTTTGGCAGATTAGTGCGGAAGACTCTGAGAAACGCATAATAGTTATTGCGGCTCGGATTCCGAGAAGTAATGAGGTGGATAACTTTCGAATCGTTTCAAAGCGATGGGTAGACATAAAGGACCCTGCTTCATGAATACGGCCATGCTGTTTCTTATTCTGCTCGTGGGTGGATGGGCTAGCTGGGTTGATATCAGGGAATTGCGAATTCCTGATACCGTTATAGTTTTGGGACTTTCAACTTCCCTGACTGCGACTTTCGTCGGTTTACTCTCACCTTCAAGCTTTTTGGCAGGTACTTTGACAGCTTCCGTTCAGATGTTGAGCATCCGTTTAATCACTCGAAACAAACTCGGCCTGGGCGATGTCAAACTGGGAATTTTCTTAGCCGGAATTCTAGGCCCCCTTCGATGGATAATAGCCGCGGTTGCCGCATCGATGATGATGCTCTTTTTTCTTATGCCGCGTATTATCAGTGGGAATGCCGAGAAGCAGGAGCTTGTTCCTCTGGCGCCGGCGCTTACGGCGTGCTCTCTGCTATGTGCTTATATACCGGAGAATTTGATGTGAAATTACACAGATTAATGCTTTTATCGATTCTGAGCGCACTGCTCCCTCTGTCGCTACATGCTCAAACACTTTCGGAGATGGTTTTCCACAACAGGGATATCAGAGATATCCTGCAAGTTCTGGGAGCCGCAGCGAATTTAACTATTCTCAGCGATCAAACCGTAGACGGAACTTCAAGTTTTCAGTCTCCCAACATTGTTCCTGAAGAGGCCCTGTTTCTTTTTTTGGAGCAGGAACGCCTGTACTGGACAAGGGAGCATTCAATCGTCCGCATATCGCGAATAAATCTGACCTACGACACTCAGAGCCGAATCAACCTGGAGGCTGAAGATGTTCTACTGCAGGATATTGTGATAGCCATAGCCCGTACAGCGCCGCAACCTGTTCTTTTTGACGCTCTTCCTAGAGAACGCATAACGATAAAAGTTATTGAAACTGAATTGGAAGAAACCCTGAACACCTTGATTTTACGTTTTCCCGATTACGAGCTTATAGCGGATGGAAATTCCTTCTACATCCAATCGAATCCTTCGACATCCGATACAACCCGCCGTGCCCGTGGCAGCGTTGTCCGCCAGGGAGAGATGTATTCGGTGGAAGTTGATAACGTTCGCTTCAGAGATGTCATTGACGAGCTGTTCCGGCTGGGCGAGCGTGAGTATTCCTATCTGGGACGCAATGAAGGTGTTCTCACCAGAATCAGCTTCAAGCCCAGGGATTTCGATGCAGTACTCACCTTACTCGCAGAGCAGGTTAAAGTTGATTTCCTGAAAGTGGGCGAGCTCTACTATATCTTTGATAGTCAGCAAAGCAATGTGCTCGCACGCTATCAAACCGCGGTCTATCATCCGCTCGAATACATAAGCGCTTCAAGCGTCCTCCAGCTGCTGCCTGTTGGTTTGGTTGGCCAGGGAGATATCCGGGAGGATAAACGCAAAAATTCCTTGATTTTATATGGGTCACTGGGAAAAATCGCCAGCATCCAAAGTTATCTGAGTATTCTTGATCAGCCCATTGAGGGGCGGGAGTGGACTCGCTACAACCTTGATTATCTGAGCACTTCCGATTTGAATTCCATTCTCCCGCCCGAGCTACGCTCCCTGGAATTGACACCGATTGCCGGAACCAGCAGTATACTGGTTTCGGTGACGGAAAACCAACACCAGGCCCTGGCGCAGTTCCTCATGGAGGCCGACAAACCTTCCGAAAGCTACCCTGTCAAACTGCGCTACATCACATCAGAAGAGCTTAAGGCCAATATCCCTCCGCCCTTTACCGAAAAGGATATCAACGTAACCCAAGATTCCAGTCTCGTTTTCTTTAACGGGAATCGCGATAAACTCGCTTATTTTCGCCGCATGCTGGATACAATGGATAAACCCGTTTCCCAAATTCGCTACGATCTTCTGGTTGTAAACTATCAGGATACCCAGGGGTTTAACTGGAGCAGTGAGGCCAAATTTTCAGAAGCGGATTCCTCACAGTCTAACCAGCTCAAATCCTTCAGTGGCAATATCAGCCCGCTTATGAATCTCAGTTTTGATGTCGTTACGAACTTCGGAGTTCAATTTGCATTAAAGCTGAGTGCCGGATTAGAGAGTCAGGAGTCTACGATTGCGGCCGATACAACGCTTAATGGACTCTCAGGCGAGAAAATACAATTTAGAAATACAAACACATCGCGATACCGCGATTACCGGTTGGATTCAAACACCAACACCAGGGTTTCCGAAGGAGCCAGGGAAATCACATCGGGTCTTCTTATCGATATTGAAGGCTGGGTATCGGGGGACAATATGATCACAATGGACATAAGAGCGACGATGAGCCGGCAGTCCGATTCCAATAAAAACAGCACGGAAGTTCTTCCCTCCACAACCGAACGCAGCATTGCTACGAATATACGAACTCCCGCCGGAAAACCTATCATAATTTCCGGCCTAACCCAGCAGATGCTCCAAGTCACCGAAGAGAAAACCCCGATTCTGGGATCAATACCTTTGCTGGGATGGCTGTTCAAGAAGCAAATTGAATCCTACGAGGATACCGAACTAGTTATATATATCATCGCCCATGTGGACAATCAGCATATCAGCGCCTCAGACGAAAATGTCCTTTTCGAACGGATATATACAAAATACCTGGAGAGGTAGACGATGGAAACTCAATACTCTCTGGATTTCATGGCTGCCAACCACATCATGTTGCTCAGTGAGGGCTTGGCGGATGTTGAGGTTGCCTATGTGAAGGAACTGACTCAAGAAAGCCTGCGAGAAAGAATCATGCGTCATCATTTTCCCAAACAGGTTCATTGGAGAGCTTACACCCGCGAAGCTCTTTCGGCGGCTCTGGTACGACATGGTTCTATTGACAGCAGCATCAAGGATGAGAGTCTCACAATGGAAGAGAAAACCTCGCTTGACAAGCTGGCTAATGACGCCCCGGCGGTCAACCTGGTCAACAGTCTTATTCTTGATGTCTTGCCGTTGGATGCGTCAGATATTCACTTTGAAGTTGACGGCGACAAGATGGTGGTTCGCTGTCGTGTTCATGGGGCACTGCGAGTTTTTTACAAGGATTCCGCGGAACGATTCAGAGCCGTGGCCACGCGCATTAAACTGCTGGCCAACCTGAATATTCTGGAAACAAGAAGACCTCAGGAAGGACGAATGACATTGACGCTGAACAACAGGGAAATCCATATGCGTGTCTCCTGTGTTCCCCTGGCCAGAGGGGAATCGATTGTCCTTCGAATTTTTAACCGCAGTGAACTCCTAAGAACTCCAGAAAACCTTGGATTTTCTAAGCGTTCCATCGAAGAAATCCGAAAAATGTTCAAAAAACCATACGGCCTAATCTTGGCGACAGGACCGACAGGCAGCGGCAAAACCACTACGTTGAGAGCGTTTCTGTCTGAAATCAGCAGCGAATCGAAAAAGACAATCACGCTGGAAGATCCCATAGAATACCTGATGCCGGGCATTGATCAGATTCCTATCAGGGATGATATCGAATTGACTTTCAGCAGTCTTTTAAGGCGTATTCTTCGTCAGGATCCTGACATCATTATGGTTGGGGAGATTAGAGATGGAGAAACGGCGCAGTTGTCAGTTCGAGCCGCATTGACAGGGCATCTGGTTGTATCCACGCTTCACACGAATGATGCCCCCTCGGCGGTTAAACGTCTTGTGGATATGGGAGTTCCTCCCTACCTGATAGCGGGAATTCTGCGTGGGGTTATGGCCCAGCGTCTTGTGCCTGAGCTTTGCCCGCACTGTTTGAAATTTCGTCCGCTGACAGATGAAGAGCAAACCTATGTCAAACGCTACGGAGAGGATTTCTCAGAAACCGGAGAATCAGCCGGATGCAATCGATGCGGCAACACCGGGTATCAGGGGCGTACGGCCATCATGGAATCCTTCTCGGTGACTCCAGAACTGGAATCGGCAATATCTCGGCAACAAGGCAACGGAACGCAATGGGATGTCATGTTAAAAACCATCAACTGTACCCCCATGATATTTCATGGCTTTGAGAAGGTTGAAGACAGAGTTATTTCACTGACTGAATTAAGGAAGGTTTTAGGGTAATGCCTGTTTTTCACTGCCGCAGAAAAACTGCAAATGGTAAAACGGTTACTGAATATCGCTACGCGCCTAATGAGAATCAGGCTATTCAGGAAATCACCAACGAGGGCGGCATCCCAATCAAAATAATTCCTGCCAGGAAAGGCAGGGGACGCATCAAACTGAAGCTTGATGACTCTCGCCGTCTATCGACAATGTTGGCCTTGCTTATCAATTCAGGGCACAGACTGAAAACATCGCTGGAACTGGCTGCCCTTGCCGACGAGAACAAGCGGATAGGCATGGCCTGCATTATCTGGAGAGATGAGTTGGAAAAAGGCCGGGGCTTCAAAGAGGCTCTCACGGTTTCCCCTGTGCGTCTGCCGCCTTCTTTCACAGCTCTTACATCGATTGGGGAAAGTGTCGGACGGCTAGGATCCGTTTTCTCACGGCTCGGTCAGTACTATCAGAAGCTCTCTGGAATGAAGAACAAATTCATTTCTTCAATGATTTATCCAACTATCGTGCTTCTCTTCACCATTGCCGCATTCCTTTTTCTTTCTATAATGGTTGTTCCGACACTAAGTGAATTCTCCAATGTGCTCATGAGGGAACCTGCCTTAACCGAGGGAACAGAGGCGGAAGAGAACTGGTTGTTCGCGATTCGGATAATGGTTATTGCTGCCGCTGCCGGGATTATAGTTTTTCTTACACTTTTTGTTATCAGACGAAAGGATATGCTTGCTAAGGGTTTCTTAAAAATCCCGTTTGTGGGTGCATTCATTATGGAATGGAATCTCATGAACTGGGCATTTGCCGTGGAAATGATTCTTGAGGGCGGATTAACCTTGTCTCAGGCACTCAAGGAGTCTCTTTCATCAGTCGGTAATCGGTATTTGAGATCGGTTCTCGCACGTGTTGCCCATTCCTCGGAATCTGGTGAATCCCTCTCCATTCTATTTCGTAAAGAGCTGATTATCCCGCCCATTGTGGCATCATGGATTAAGCTGGGCGAGAACACGGGCAGCAGCTCAGAGATATTCGGCCACATCCGTTCTTACTTTGAAGAGCTGACAGAGCGGAAAATCAGCATAATTTCCCAACTGATTGAACCAATTCTTATCCTTATCGTAGGAATAATTGTTATCAGTTTTGTCGCTATTTTTGTACTCCCGCTTCTTCTCCCCGTTACAGGAGATATTGCATGAAGGCAGCGGCTCTGGCGGACGGTATATACGAAATCCACACTGAAACCTGGCCTCGCATGAGCAGAAAGGAAGTTTATTCAGCTATGATGCAGAAACTGCCAGTGCTTGTCCCAGGTAATCCGAAATCCTATGCTATTGATGTTAAGACAAAAAAAATTGCTCCGAACTCGCATAGAAGTGTTTGTATTATTGTCAAAAAAGATGCGCTGGCCTCCTTCAGAAAGGCTCACCCCGATTCAGCTATGCGAATCAGGGAAACCGATTACCTATGGAATCAGAACAAACCCTGTCAATATCCCTTTTTTGCTCCGCCGCGCTTTCACAGCAGGTACAAAGTTCAGATTATAAGTTCGTCCATTTTGTTGTTTGCAATGAGCCTGTTTCTTCTGGGGCAGCTTTATAAATATCTGGCGCAAAAGAGATTGACAGAACTATCAGAGACATATGGCAATTTAACAGAACTCTTGCGGGGAAAAACAGAATTAATAGATGAAATCCATTCAATGGAGAAGAGGCTTCTGTACTTAAAAAGAAACAGCCCCGATAATCCCTACAATCTCATAGAGGAATTAGCCGCATCGACACCTGAGAGAATCCATTCTGAAGCCGTTGTGATTAGAGGGCGATTCTTTTCCATCCGCGGCTTAACTGAAAATCCGTTTTCCGTTATACAGATTCTGGAGAAGCATCCCTACTTTGAAGAATGCCGACTGGAACGCACTGTGCCTGACAGTCGCAGCGGATTGACTGCCTTCACCTTAACGGGTATTTATAATGCGCCGTAAAAACATCTTTGTCCTTATTACGAGCATATCCAGTCTTGTGTTCTTCATCCTTGCAGCAAATAAACTACTCGACGCCGGCACTGTATCAATGCAGGTTCGTCGGCTTAATGAGTCAATCCAGCTTATGCATTCCAATCAGAATTCCGTTTACACTCAGGACGATCTGGAAAAAGTTGGGAACCGGATAAGAGATGAAGAAACTCGCTACTATCAGAACCCCGAAGAAATGTTCTACTCCTTTGCCGCTAATTCTGTTGCCGGGGCGGCGGAAAGAAACCTCAGAATCTACGAAACAATCGCAGCACAGCAAGGTGGTATTCCAACCTGGGAGCTCATGGTTGCCGGCTCAGAGACAAGCATCCTTGCCTATCTTGAAGACTTGGTAAAAATAGGGAAATATGTGGTTTTCACTGCGGTGAATATTCAGAAAACTGATGGCGAAGCCAGGGCTCGGCTTACCATGTATCTTCCGGAGATTCCGGAATACGATCCGACCCTGCCTGTTGAAACGCCGATTGTGAATAATGAAAACCTGAAGGAAAGAGAGAATTGGACCACTTCACAGATTGCGGCCGCTCTCTTTCGTCCGTTTCCCGGACAATCATTGCCGATTTCCTCTTTGCCTCTGCAACCTCAGACAATTTCTTCATCAGAGGCGGTGCAAACCGATCGATTACCTGCTTGGGTTGAAGTAGTTGGCAGATATCGAAAGCCCTCGGGACGACTGGTATTGGCTCTCAAAGATACGCGGGCAGGAGCCGTCTATTCACTTGAAGAGGGGAGAAGGATTAATGGCTGGAGCATAAGAGAACAATCCGAACGTTCGATTATCCTGTTTATCGATGAGAATAACTACATTTTGGAGCTTGAGTAAGAAATGAAATTACTTCAGAACAAAGAGAACTGCCTTATTATCGCCCTGCTTCTATTGCTCATCTTCTCGTGTGAAAGCACCGTTGTCGATGAGTTTTCGGTTTTTGAAGAGGCGACTTTGATGGGCATGGTGTACAATTCCCGTAGCAGTCCCTGCGTAGGGGCGGCACTGCGAGTGGATGATGAAAAGGACGTCTACACATCCGATATCAACGGACGTTTTGTTATTCCGAAATTGAAACGCGGTCGACATTTGATACACATCAGCAACGACGGCCATGAGCCGGAAGTTGTGACATTGAACTTCAGTGACAGGAGACAAATTCTCTATATAAGGTTAACCAGTAATGAGTCTCTTCTTGACTGGGCTGAAGAGGCCCTTGATGAGCTACGCTGGGAAGAGGCGGAAGATTTTATCATGCGCTCCTTAGCCGTTGAGCCGGAGGGCACACGAGCCATAACTCTCCTGGGAGCTTTGTATTACCGTACAGAGGAATTTGAAGATTCGCTGAAGCAGTGGCAGCTGCTCATCGAAAAGGGACATCGCTCTCCCTATCTGTATCTTCTGATAGCCAACACTTACGAATATGGTTTGGAATCCCCTGAGGAGGCGCGCCCCTGGCTGGAACGATATCTTGAAAACCATGAAGCTCCTGAAGTCAGGGCCCGACTGCCTGTGGAGTGAACTTCGTATGAAGCAAGAGTTGTTTTTGACTGCTGTGGAGTCAATGCGCAGTTTGGCCTAATCCGATTGAGAAACGAGACATCATATCCATGTGTTTGGCGATTGCGACGGGTTTCTCTTGTGAACTTGACGAAAGAAGTATGATGAGGTGATACTTACGAAAGGGAGGAATTGTCCAGGTTTTGTTTCTTGCAGGTACCGTTTGCATACCGATGACAAACGATTTATCCGACTATACGAGTGTATGGCCTCCGATGGGGAGCAACCCCCTTTCGGCAGGTGCCAAGTTGTCAAAAGCAGTGTTTTTAAGGAAATGTCGGTATAGTGCATATCAGGATGAGGACGATTTATGAGATGAAGAGGCACCCATTTGAGAGTTGTTGACAGCAGGTTAGCTAAGATTCCTTAAGGGAGGAGGATTGCCACTTTGAAGGATTTTCTGCGTCGTGCACTGGGACTTGTTATGGCGGAGACGCTGCTCTTTGCACCCTTTCTTTGGGGCGAAGGTGCCGATGGAGAGGCCTCGACTCGGCAAGTTCACGGGGCCCCA